>Ga0193752_1001326_pt1 | contig 20755 bp, 18 predicted proteins | sample H1c1metaG_FD_144924 | JGI IMG/M metagenome (GOLD analysis project Ga0193752, IMG submission 144924) | Soil microbial communities from a riparian zone of the East river system, Colorado, United States - H1c1 | ecosystem: Environmental > Terrestrial > Soil > Riparian zone | place: USA: East River...
TATACCCTGGGATATTCTCCCTCAAACTTGAAAAAAGACGGCAAGTGGCGTGCCCTGGAATTGAGAGTGGCTAAATCGAACCTGGTAATAAGGACGCGTAAAGGATACAACGCTGCTAAGAATTAAGATCTCGACGGAATGCTCGCGTTCAACCGCCCGCTACCGCAGGTGGTACCGACAAGACCCGAACTCGCGGTCTACCCTCTAATACTAAGTGGTACCGACAGGGATCAAAAACTCGTCTTATTTCGTGCCCGGTCGCCATGTCGTTCGATGGCATAGGTTATTAGCCGGTCGATCACTTCGGTAAATCCCACGCCCGTTCCAGCCCACATCTTTGGAAAACCCGAGGCGTCCGTTAGTCCGGGCATCGTGTTGATCTCATTGACCAAAAGCATACCGTTGTCGTTACGCAGAAAGAAATCCACTCTCGCAAGGCCTGCACCGTCCACCGCCTTATAAGCCGTTACTGCCATTTTTCGTATCTTTTCGGTAAGCTCGCCGGAAATGGGCGCGGGGACCACGAATTCGTTGTTTCCTGTGCCAGCGTATTTCTCCGTGTAGTCGAGAAACTTTTTCGCCTCGTCGCGGATTAGATATTCGCCCGGCAGGCTCGCTTCGGGTTGATCGTTGCCCATCACCGCGCATTCGATCTCACGCATATCCAGGCCTTCTTCAACAATGATCTTGCGATCGTATTCGGCTGCAACATTGATAGCATTTCTAAGCGATTCCGCGTCATCCGCGCGTGTCACGCCCACTGAAGAACCCAGATTCGCCGGCTTTACGAAGCATGGGTAACCGAGCTTTGCTTCTACCTGCCTGATCACTACCTCGTTTTCACGCTCCCATTCGCTGCGAAGGAACCAGACATATTTACATATAGGCAGATCGGAATCGCGAAAAAGCGCCTTCATGACCACCTTATCCATTCCGCAAGCCGAAGCCAGCACGCCGCCCCCGACATAGGGTATATTCGCCATCTCCAGTAAGCCCTGGACCGTGCCGTCTTCACCGTAAGTACCATGCAGCACCGGGAATGCCACGTCGAGCCGGGCCCCGTCGTTTACGCCTGTAAAACTTCCGGTAACCATTCCGGCATCTTCCGAGATATTCGCTACGCTTTCTTCAGCCAAACTGCCGATCTCCGAAGGAAGAAGGGCTATGGAGTCACCGGGCGTCAGCCATCGGCCATCACGAGTGATCGCTAATGGGACGACATCATATTTTTCTTTATCTATTTGAGCGATAACGGTATTTGCCGAGCGGATCGATATCTCATGCTCACCAGAGCGCCCGCCAAAAATCACACCTACACGAGTCTTCATATCTTTAAGTTATTATTGGTAATAGGATTCCGGTCCAGGGTTAAAACGAAGTTCAAAATCTAACCTTATATTACCAGAAAATTAATTAATTAGAGTATCTTTTTTAACAGGGTTAAAGAATGGTTTTACCGAGGGCCGAGAGGATCAGTTCGCCTGCCAATTCGACCGTGATATTGCTTTCATCAAGCATAGGATTAACCTCTACGATCTCAAACGATCGCATTCTTCCATCCTCAGCTATCACTTCGAGCGCGAGATGGGCCTCGCGGTAGGTCGTTCCGCCGCGGACCAATGTTCCGGAACCCGGCGCAAACCGCGGATCGATCATATCGATATCAAAAGTGACGGCGTATCCGGCGGGCGCCGCTCCGGCAATGTCAATAGCTTTTCTTACGCATTCGAGCATTCCGTGACGATCGATGTCGCTCATTGTAAAGAAATGATCACGTAAACCCATATCGTGGATACGCCGCTTTTCACCCGGATCAAGATCGCGGGCGCCGACATGAGCACAGTATTTTGGGTTTACCTTCGGAGAAAACCCGCCAAAATTTACGAGTTCGTCCAAGCCATCCCCCAGGATCGCCGCGAGGGGCATGCCGTGTATGTTGCCTGAGGGCGAAGATTCAGACGTATTAATATCAGCATGGGCGTCGAACCAAATCAGCCCAATTTCCTTTCCCTGCTCGCGGAAAAAGCCCGAGATCGCGGAAAACGTACCGACCGCGATCGAATGGTCGCCGCCCAGTATGATCGGCAGCGCACCATCAGCGAGGATGCCGTGGATCGGCTCCCGCATATTCCGGTAGGACGCGAGCATCTCCTCGAGGTATTTAGGGTTTTCAGCCTCGTGAGCAATACGGGTCGGGTTTACGACGTCGACGTCACCGTGATCGATGATCTCATAGCCGAGCGATGAGATATTTTCTAGTAAACGATTTCCGCTGATCGTTGCAAGCCGGAGCGCGCGCACTCCGAGCTCACTTCCCACCTTACCCGCGCCGAATCCTAACGGGACCCCTAGAAGGCCGGCTTTTTTACCCGCTCCGGGCGTGTTTGTAAAACTCATAAAACTTTTTTAGATCTCTCCGAATCCCCTCGCAAAAAGAGCTGTAACCGCTTCCAGCGCGACCGCTTCGTCATCGCCGTTTACCTCAAGGTCGAGCTCGGAGCCGAGAGGAGCAGCAAGCGTAAGAACGTTGAGGATCGATTTCGCATCCGCGATAACGGCGCTATCGGTCCGCTTAAGGAGAATCTTGCTATTAAATGTTCCCGCAAGACGGACCAATTGCGCGGCCGCGCGGGCGTGAAGTCCGAGGGGGTTAATTATCTTCACGCGCCGCTCAAGCATCTTTTTTCAATTTTCGCGGCTCAAGCAGTGCCCCTGTTCTATAAATCGACTGCTTTCCCTGCTCCTCGACCTCTACCGCAAGTTCTGTAAGGGTTTTATCGCTCTGGTTCGAGGCGAGTTTGATAACCATGGGAAGGTTGACCCCGGTAACGATCTCGACCTCGTTTTCCTTAATGAACATTGCCGAAATATTGGTCGGCGTGCCGCCGAACATGTCGGTAAGCACGAGAACCCCGCTGCCACTCGCGACCTTTTTTATCGCCCGCGAAATTTCCGCCTTGGCCAGTTCGACATCGTCATGCCAGCCGATCGAAACGGCCGTAATATGACTCAGGTCCCCCACAACGGTTTCCGCCGCGGCCAATAGTTCATTTGCAACTTGACCGTGAGAGACGATGACTCCACCGATCTTGCTCATAACCTCTCCTCCCATTATCTCTATTTTCCCATATCGCGATGCCCGACCGAAACGTCGTAACCTTCTTTCTTAAGTTCGGAGGTAAGCTTGTTCGCCACCATGACGGACCGATGTCGTCCGCCGGTACAACCGATACCGATCGTCAGATAAGACTTGCCTTCACGCTTGTAAAATGGGAGTAAATATTTGAGCAGGTCGGCAAATCGATCTATCGTTTCCTTAACCTCGTCGTATTTTTCGAGAAATTCTATTATTTTCGGGTCTTCACCGCTAAATTCTTTAAGCTTCTTTTCAAAATATGGGTTTGGCAGGTGCCGCACATCGAAAAGAAGGTCGACGTCTCGCGGGACACCGTATTTGTGCCCGAAGCTTACGATCTGTACCTTGAGCGGAGTGCCTTCCTCACGCTGGCTGAATTTCTGAACAATTAGCCGCCGCAGGGTATGGACCGTATGCTCCGAGGTGTCGATTATCAGGTCGGCGACATTGCGAATGTTTGCCATCGCTTCGCGCTCGGCCTCGATCGCCGGAACGACGCCATCGCCCGGGTCCGCAGGGTGCGGACGCCTGGTTTCAGAAAAACGGCGCTGCAGCACCTCATCGGACGCCTCGAAGAAAACCACGTATGGCGCTAGCTTTCGGCGTCTAAGTTTGTTGAGTTCGTTAGGTAATTCTGAGAGAAAATGCCCCTCACGGATATTAATGACTAGCGCGGCCCTCTCGATCGCGACCTTGTCTTCCTCGTTCGGAAGAAGCAAGCGCGCAAAGGTGGAGAGCATGGTAAGAGGAAGATTATCGACGCAGAAATAGCCCAGATCCTCGAAAGCATTCGTCGCCGAACTCATGCCGGAACCGCTAAGGCCGGTGATGATAATGAAGTTTGGCAGGTTCTGCCTGGCATTTTCGCTATCTGACATAGGGGGGTAATTATTATTTAATTCTGATTCTTCGCCTGCGTTTCCGCGTCTGTTATCGAATAGCTATTTCCCGCTTACCATCGCTGTATGCCTGTCAACAAGCTTTTGCGCTGCGTCATAACCACCCCGGCGCAACAGATAGACCCGGACAGCCGTGGCGACAAGTGTCGCGAGATTGCGCCCCGGGCTAACGGGCAGGACAAATTTCGCGATCTTCACTCCAAATACATCGTGTTCGCCCATTTCGAGACCGACGCGTTCGATCTCTTCGAGCTCGCCCCATTTTTTTAACTCAATGCAAAGCTCGATCTTTTTTCTCTGCCCGATTGAGGATACGCCAAAGAGGTCGCGAATGTTTATTATTCCGAGCCCGTGAATCTCAAGGTGCTCATATGTCAACTCCGGCGATTCTCCCTCGACGTGATTTCCTATCTTTTTTACGATCACCGCGTCATCCGATATCAGGCGGTGCCCTTGAGAGATAAGATCAAGCGCGCATTCGCTCTTTCCGATCCCCGATTCGCCGAGGATCAATACGCCCATCCCATACATGCTCAGCAATACGCCGTGGAAGGTCGTTTGCGGCGCGAGCTCTTCCAGTAAAAAGGTACTGACAAGGCCGATCGTTTTCGAGCTCACAAGCGGGGTTTGGAGAACCGGGAGGTTATTCGCCGCAGCCAGACGCATTAGCTCAGGCGGCGGAGAAAGATTTTTCGCGATCAAGATACAGCAGATCTTTTCAAAATCGAGACGCGCGAGCGCCTGCATCTTTTCATCCAAACCAAGCTGGGCAAGATAAGACAGCTCGCTTTGGCCGACGATCTGAATGCGCCCGGGGTGAATGTAATGTGCAAAACCCGCGAGGGCAAGGCCGAGTTTCTGAATACGCTCCGATGCAATCGTTTTTTGGGATAATCCGTTCTCACCCGCCAAAACTCTAACCTGGAGCTCGGCGGGTGATCGTTTAACAAATTCTTCAACCGTTATTTTCGGTGAGTCGTTTTTTAGATCGGATCGCATTTATTATGGCTGTATCAGCCCGTAATTTCCGTCCTTTCGCTTAAACATAACCGCGATACGCTCAGTATCCGCATTTCTGAACACGAGAAATTGGTTCACTTCGCTGCCGAGCAGCATCGCAGCCTCCTCGGGGGAGACCGGCTTAACGTCATAGCCGCGCGCATTTATTATCCGCGGTGCGGTGGTTTCCGGCGCGCTGTCGCCATCCGATTCGATAGCCCCGACTTTTTTAGCCTTTCTGTGATGCTTGTCAATGATCTTCTTTTTGAGTTTTAAGCCCTGCTTTTCGATCTTTGCGATCGTCTGGGAGAGCGAGAGATACATATCAGAGTTACTTGTGTTGGCGGTAAGTATCTCATGCCGCCAGTTAAGCACAATTTCCGACTTATGCCTTCCTTTCTCAACACCCATGATAACGTGAGCGCTAAGCTCGTCCTTGTTGTTGAAAAGGTGCCCCAACTTGGCAAAATGGTCCTCGACGTGTGTGCGAAGAGCCGGTGTAACCTCAATATGCCTTCCCGTATATTCGAATTTCATAGATTAACTCCTATAAAAAGTAGATTCAGCGATTTCGATCCCCGTTCCCCCAGGTAGCGGGTGGCGCAGATCAAGCTCCCTTCATGACCAACTGCGCGCCCAATCGAAACCATAATTTCAAACAACCGTTTTTCTCTCACGAGAACCCGCGATCTGCATTTGGTCGCGGTATTTCGCGACCGTTCGCCGCGATAGTTTTACTCCCTCTTTACTCAACACCTTTGCAATCTGATCGTCAGTAAGCGGTTTCTTTGAATCCTCTTCCTCGACCATTTTCTTGATCCGCAGTTTCAGGATACGCGTCGAAACTTCCTCGCCGTCCTCATTTAGCATTCCTTCGCTAAAGAATCGGCGGAGTTCGATCACTCCTTGCGGGGTGTGGGCGTATTTCCTGTTAACCACGCGCGAAATGGTGGAAAGGTGCATGCCGATGTCCTCGGCCACGTCCTTCAACATCATAGGTTTGATAAATTGAACGCCTTTGTCGAGAAAATCGCGCTGGCGATCGACAATACACTCCACCACGCGATAAATTGTCTGCCGGCGGTGCTCGATATTTCGCAGCAGATCGACGGCTGAGCGGACCTTATCCTTGATAAAATCTTTTGCTTCTTTTGACGTATCGGTCTGATCGAGCATCTGGTGGTAGGTCGGGCTGATGCGAAGCCTCGGACTGCCGTCATCGACAAAATAGACCACATATTCGCCCTCGATCTTCTCTATATAGACTTCCGGCGAAACGTATGTCGGTTCTTCCGACGAGTGCCGCCGTCCGGGGTAGGGGTCGAGAATGCGGATCTTATTGATCTCTTCGTTCAGGACATGAACGTCGATTCCTGTATCTTTCGCTAAATGCTGCAGGCGATGGGGTTGAAGGTCTTCAAGGTGGTCGCGAACGATACAGGAATCGAGGCTTTCACCTTCACCGCGCGCTTCGAGTTGGGCCATGAGACATTCGCGAACGTCGACAGCGCCGCAGCCGACCGGATCGAGTTTTAACACAATCTGGCGGGCTCGCTCCACAGTTTCGACCGAGCACCGGCACATTTCCGCTACCTCTTCGACATCGCCCGAAAACCGTCCGTCCTCATCGAGATTTCCTATAATGCCGCGGCCGGCCTCTTCAAGCTTTTCGCTTATTTCCTGCAGGCGAAGCTGCCATTCAAGGTGTTCTATTAACGAGGGAGAGTGAGAAAGAAATTGTTCAAAGCTCGGCGCGTCATCCTTATATTCGATCTCTTGTGTTTTATAGCCCGGGTCGAGATACTCCTGGAATTCGCGGCCGTAATCGATCTCTTCGAAGGAATCAGCTCTTTCCTGCGCGGTTTCATCGCCCGATTCGGACTCGAAATCGAGCGACGACGCTTTGTCGTCAAACCCATTCTCGCTTAATTTCTCTGCAGAGAAGCTCTCGTCGGCGAAACCATCCTCATTTGAATCCGCTTTAGTTATGCTATCGAGTCGGGCCGAAGGCTCGTTCCCGTTCTCATAGGTGGGTTCCAGCCCGTTCGCGTTCTGGTCAAGTATGCTCTCAGATATCTCCTGGACCTCTTCGCCCGGCTGCACTTCGTCTAAAACAGGATTAGAAACCATCTCCTGCTGAATGAGTTCACTTAGTTCGAGCGAGGTCATCTGCAGCATCTCGATACGCTGCCGCAATTGCGGCGTGAGTACCATTCTTTGCTGGAGGGATGTTGTTAGCCTTAGTGAAGACATATCGTTCGGAAAATTGCTTTTAAGGTCGATTTTCTACAGTTATAGCAAAAATCGTTCCCTAAAGTAAATTATACCGATTTAGGAGAAAAAAAGGAAAAGGAAATACGGCCTACAGACTAAATCTTTCACCCAGATAAAGACGCCTAACGTCAGTATCTTCAACCAATTCCGAAGGTTTACCGCTCCGAAGAATTTTTCCTTCGGCCATAATATACGCGCGATCGGTGATTCCGAGCGTTTCCCGGACGTTGTGGTCGGTAATAAGTATGCCGATGCCCTGGTTTTTTAGATAAAGGATTATCTCGCGAATGTCGTCGATAGCAAGCGGATCGATCCCGGCAAAGGGCTCGTCAAGCAGAATATATTGCGGTTCGGTTGCCAGGCACCGCGCAATTTCAACCCTCCTACGCTCACCGCCGGATAGAGCATCGCCTCTGGTTTTCCGGACGTGAGCTACGCCGAATTCTTCAAGCAATTCCTCAAGACGGGCAAAACGGTCTGCGCGAGCGAACTTCATCGTTTCGAGCACGGCGAGAATATTCTGTTCGGCGGAAAGCTTGCGAAAGATTGAAGGCTCCTGCGGCAAGTATCCCAAGCCGAGGCGCGCGCGAAGATACATCGGAAGGCGGGTAATATCGTTCCCGTTTATCAGGATATTTCCCTTTTCCGCCGGTTCTAGGCCGGTCATCATGTAAAAGGTGGTGGTTTTTCCGGCCCCGTTAGCCCCGAGAAGCCCAACGACTTCACCCTGCTCGACGTACAGGCTGACATCATCGACCACCCGTCTACGGCCATACGTCTTCTGGAGACCGAACGCGGACAGAGAATCGGCTATCGGCGCCGCGCTATGGCCGTTGGACGAATGTTCGTGATTTCCGTTGACGTTTGACACTAGTTAAGCTGGTTAATATTCGCGTTCTTTACCTTGTAAACCGATCGGGTCCTTCCGTTGGCGCCGGCCTTTGTTTTCGCCTCGCTTACCACGCGATTTTCCCGCATATACACGGTGAGCTGGCTGCTCTGCGAGGAGCCGTTTTCGGCATCGTCGATAGTCGCCGGGTTGCCGCGCAAAACGACCATCTCGTCCGCGGCAGTATATTGAGCATAATCCCCGGTCGCACGGCGATTCGGCTGCGTTATAACAACGCCAGTTTCGGCGATAGTTTTCGATAACTCGTTCTTGTCGTCTATGTAAACCATCGCCGTTCCGGAAACGATGCGATCCGTTCCCTGCCTGATATCAACGTTCTCATCATACCGTATTAGCCGGGTGTCGCGGTCGTAAGACATGCGATTTGCGGTAGCATAAACAGGAACTTGTATCTCGCGGTTCTTTTCCTTCCGTTTCGCGTCGTAGATAAGGCTCTGCACCGATCCCTCGGCGTTGAACTTCCCTGTCTTCTGATAGATCACGAACTTGTCGGCACGAATATAATTATTTTCCTGCCAGGCCCGGGCGTTGCCCGAGTAAGAGCCGCTCTCGGTCGAATGGTTGAATTCGGCAGCCAGGGCAGTAACGAAAACGGGTTTGTCCATTTTTCCAAAGGGAGTCGCACCGCCCGTTTGTTTCTGGCTGTAGTAGGTCGTGCTTACCCCGCCTTTTAGATAAGACTTTTGATTTTTCGTATCCCAATCGATCTCCGCAGCCTTTGCCCTGCCTTGCGAATCCCAAACGGTCGGTTCGCCCCCGCGTAATTTCACTATCTGATCCGCAGCAGTAAATGAGATCTGGCTGGCAATCGCGTTCCGGTCAAGCTCGGTAAACTTCGTCGCGCCCACCGCTTCAAATCGTTCGACATCGCGGCTCGTTTCGCTAAAGAAAGCGCTAAGCTTATCTGCGATCAATGTCTGCGTACCGCGAGGGTTAGCCGGGACGGTCGGCAAGCGCACGGTTTTGGTTTTTGTTGCCGCAATGCAAATCTTGGCGTTATTTCCAGTAGGGTAAAATTCGCAATCGAACCGCGGAGCGTTGATCGTAGTCTTGTAATTATCTGGCAGAGTGCGCAAAGGGTCGACTAAAAGCTCGGCGTTCCCTATCGCTTCGGCCTTTTGAATATTTTTGCCATCGGCGGCGAATGTAGTTTTTACCGTATCCGCGGTCAATTTCTTGTTGGAAGAATCAGGCGCGTTATTCGGCGATGTTAGATCGATGGTTGTGCGGCCCTCGGTCTGCATCCCATCCAGCAATCCCTCGCCTTTGAAAGTAAGGCGAATGGCGACCGGCGCGAACATGGTCACCTTTGTATAGTCGACCGCCTGCACTGGCGTCAACACCGCGTTGCTGGCGCCCAAGGCATTTGCGGCCTCTATTTTCTGCGTCTCGTTAAACCTCGCATTCACCTCGGCGCTCGATAACTCGGTGGTCCTCTCCGCCGTGGTCTGCCGTAGATAGGCGTTACCTTTTACAACTGATGTTTTCAGGTTTCGCGTAGGGTATAGCTCTGCAATAATGCTGTCACCCTTCAAATACTCCTTCGCCTGCGAGATCTCAGCCCCGCCCCACAGAAAAACCTTGCCGTTTTTTTGTTCATAAACGGCGTCGGTAGAACTGATGGTGGTCGGCTGGTTGTTAGCCTGCGTGGTTACTATATTTACGCCCTGTTTGAGTTCAAATCTATCGATGTCCCGCTCATAAAGTGCGTAGCCCGATTGGATAGTGGTCGGCTGGGCGTTGGCTTCCTTCGTATCGATCTTTACGTTTTCGAAAAGCTCGAATTTCTTCGGTTTATTGTTTTGGCCGTTCTGAGACGTGAAAAAGACAACAGCCCGATTCGAAGCGATATCGGTTTCACGGGCCGGAGTGTTCGGCTGGGTGCTTGAAACGATATTGATCGTAACACTTTGCTCGAGATCGATCCGCTCATGGGCCTGATCAACGGATGCATAACCCGATGTAATATGCGCCTCGCGAACATTCGCCTTGGCAAGTTCGGGCGATTCGTAGGTCTGGATATCGACGTCTTTGAGCAATTCGAGTTTCTTCTCCGCGATCTTTACCACCGCTCCCACCGCTTTGCCGGCTACGCCCTGGCGTTCGAACTCGATCTTTTCCTCCGCAACCGCGGTTTCGGTGGCTTTTGTGTAGGTCCCCTGCTCTGTTTTGATCCGCAAGTTGTCGCGCGTGAGAATATCCACGCCACCGATCATGTACGCAGTGAAATTCTTGTCTTCCGCCGGGATGTAAACCGCCTTTTCAGCGACGATCTTATCGAGCCTCTCGACGCTGCCGTCATATACCTCCAGGTACATGTTATGCAATTCCTGGTGGTTATCGGCAAAGGTAACCGCCTTATCGGCCTTTATGAAGTATTTCGGGATATCGCCTTCCGTTTCGCGGCGTTCGTAGTTGGTGATCTCAGCTGTCACATCTTTTGAAAGCGACGTTGGAAAACCGTTCATGCGGAATTCCGACCTACTGCCGCCGCGATAAAACCCGATACCGATCGCGATGATCACACCGATTACGGCAACGACCGCGCCGATGCGTAGATAGGTCGGCAGCTTCGCGCGGAAATGGTACTTATTCAGGTTTTGCGGGCGGGTCTCCTGCATCAAACTTTAATTATCCCTCTCTTATATCCTCTATCACAAGTTGCAGGCGCGTATTACCCTGCCACGAATTCGCCTCGGCCGTGTAAGCTATTTCGATGCGGGACTTCGGTTTAAGCGTTCGCCCCTTTAATTTATCGGCCCCGTCCCACCATACGGCCTCGAAGCGACGCCCGCCATCGTCCGAGAGGTACATTTTCAGGTGCTTTTCCTTCATGACGAATGGATCGCCGGTTAAATATAGGTCTTTCGTTAAAAAGACCGGTTTCGGATTTCCCGCGCCGAAGGGTTCGAATTTACTGAGTTCCTCGACCAGCTTGAGATCGAGCGTTTCCGGGCGTATCACGGCATCGATCTTTATCTCCGGGATAAGGTCATCGCCTATTATAAATTCACGCGCGTGGTCGCACAGTATCTCACGAAGTTTATCGATATTCTCTACTTTGATCTTCATCCCCGCAGCCGCGGCATGACCGCCGAACTGCTCAAATAGCTCGGGGCAAGTTTCCAGCGCATTGAGCAGGTGATAATTGGCGATGCTGCGGGCGCTGCCGTGGCCATAGCCGTCCTCGAGCGAGAGAACTATCGTCGGGCGATAAAGGCGTTCGGCGATCTTCGACGCCGCGAGCCCGATCACCCCGCGATGCCAGCCCTCGCCCGCAACGACGACGAAATTCTGCTGGGTGATATTCTCGGTCTCGAGAAAAGCCATCTCGGTAATGCGCCGCTGCATTTCCTGGCGTTCGCGGTTACGGGTGTCGAGCGTCTCAGCCAACTGCCGCGCTTCCATAAAATCTTCGGCCTCGAGCAACTCGACCACCTGTTTCGCCACGTCCATCCGCCCGGCAGCGTTTATCCTCGGCGCTATACGAAAGCCGATGTGCATGCTCGTCATTTCTGAACGGCAATCTGCGACTTCCATCAGGGCGCGCAGGCCGAGATTCTTCGTCTTCGGCAGATCGCGCAGGCCCAACGTTACTATCGCACGATTCTCACCCGTTAGCTGCATAATATCGGCGATCGTGCCTATGGCGGTGATCTTGAGAAAATCGGCAAGTTCGTCTTCCTTTCCCCGCGCGCGAAGCAATGCGTGAGCAAGCTTGAACGCAACGCCTACGCCGGCAAGGTTCTTGTCCGGGTATTCGCAGCCGGGCTGATTAGGATTGACGACTGCGTAAGCGGGAGGATTGCCGCGAACCGGGTCGGAGATATGGTGATCGGTAATTATGAAATCGAGGCCGTTTGCATTTGCCCATTCTACCGGTTCAAAGCTGCGAATACCGCAATCGACGCTGATAGCGAGCGTAAATCCATCGGCGCGGGCTTTTTCCAGCGCTGGAATATTTATCCCGTAGCCCTCGGTGAAGCGGTTCGGAATGTAATAACTGGTTTCTTTGGCCCCGAGAATCTTGAGCGTTTTTCGGAGAAGCGTCGTGCCGGTGGTGCCGTCAACGTCGTAGTCGCCCCAGATCAGGACCTTCTCACCGTCATCGACAGCTTTAAGAATGCGCTCGACCGCTTCATTCAACCCCTTGAGCAGGGTTGGTTCATGAAGGTCGGACATCTGCGGGTTTAGAAATTTATATGCCTTTTCTTCGGTGTCGAAACCGCGTGCAATAAGCAGGGCGGCGGTAATAGGCGGCACATTCAACAGCTCTTTGAACGCCATTACCCTTTCATAATCGTGCTTTTGGATTGTCCAACGCTTCATCTAAACTTGCGGACTTATAACGCCCTGCCACAGAAGGACGAGGATCACAATACCGAGTACGACCCGGTAAACGATAAAAATGGCGGTGGAGTGTTTTCGAAGAAAGGCGATGAGAAACCAGATAGCCGCGTAGCCGACGACGCCCGAAACGATGGTCGCGACGATGAGCGGAGTGAAACTCTCGTTAGGCAGTATATGCCAAGCCTCTTTTAATTCGAGCAGGCCGCTGGCCGTGATCGCGGGTATCGAAAGAAGAAAGGAGAATCTGGCAGCGGTTTCGCGCTTTTCGCCGGCAAAGAGTCCGCCCATGATCGTCGAACCCGAACGGCTCGCGCCCGGCATAAGCGCAAGGACCTGAGCGAACCCGACAACGATCGCATCGATAATTCCAAGGTTTTTTATATCCTTTCGCTGGCTGCCTACTATTTCAGCAATCGTGAGTAGGACCGCGATCGATATCAGCATTATCGCGATTATCCAGAGATTTTTCGTGCCCTCGCCCTCGATAAAATCCTTGAAAATAAGGCCCACTGTTCCGATCGGGATCGACCCGAGAATGATGAGCCAGCCGAGCCACGATTCTTCAGAGAGCCATATTGGACGGATGCCGTTCGTGCCTGAAAATCTCATACCCCGTCCGCGGGTCAGCAGCGCCCAGTGATCGCGGATAAGGGCGTTGGCTATTCCTAAAATATCGGGGGCAAAATAGACGAATACCGCAGCGAGCGTACCCAACTGGATAACCGCCATTGTGGCAGTCGTCTGCTCCGCATTCCCGCCGTAAAGGTTGAGCCAGCGGCTCGCGAAAACGAGGTGTGCGGTGGAGCTGATCGGGATAAATTCGGTCAATCCTTGAACTATCCCGAGAATAACTGCCTGTAAAAGGTTCATAGACGAGGGTTAGAAAAAAGCGAATGGCTGATTGAATTTTCGTATTTTTTGAGGCGTACGTCAAAGATGGGAAAATACCGGTGGGTTGAACGGTGGGTGAAACGGTAAATTACTCGCGGAATTTAGCTCCACCCGCGACGCGGTCGTAGAGCCATGCGGGAAAGATCTTGCCGAGGCGGACGATCGTCGCAAGCTGCCATGGAAAGGCCGCGAACTTCTTTTTCTTTTCGATAGCGCGTAAAAATAGCGGTATAGCGTCATCGAGTTCCATCAGGAAAGGCATTTTGTTCGAACGGCCCGAAGTAAGCGGAGTTTTGATAAATCCGGGTTGAATTATGGTTACGTCGATACCTTTGCCCCGGGTGTCCAGACGAACGCTCTCGAACAATGCGGTCATTCCCGCCTTGCTCGCAGAATAAGCCGCCGACTTTGGAAGCCCGCGAATCCCGGCGAGGCTCGAGATGCCCACCAATTGCCCGGTTCCGTGCTCGATCATTTGGGGCAGTACGGCGTATATCGAATGGAACGACCCCATCAGGTTAATATCGACGACTTTTTTAACAGCGTGGGGCCGCAAAGCGCGAGTCTCCGCATTGTTTCCGCCGATGCCGGCATTTGCGATCAATATGTCGATCCGGCCGAATTCATCGCGAAAAGCATCGGCAGCCCTCTGAACAGCCGCCGCGTCGGTCACGTCTGCGGCGAACACACGGGCTTTTCCACCGGCGGCTTCACATTGTGCGGCGAGTTCGTCAAGCAACTCTTTACGTCTCGCTAGCAACCCGAGAGTCGCGCCTCGTTCAGCCATAGCAAGAGCAAGAGCTTCGCCGATACCGCTCGAAGCGCCTGTTAGAAATACGATCTTATTTTTCCAAAACATAACGATCTCCAATTAACACAACTCGGCTACAAACGGTCCAAGCGCTTTCAACGTTCTTGCCAGATCGTCTTGGTTCACAAGTATGTGATCTCGCGAAAAAGCCGAAAGCGCTACTATCGACACCCCAGCCTCGGCGAGTATACGAGATGCTCCGGCCAGAAAACCAACCACGGTAAAGTCCATTACCGTGTCGAAGGTAAGCATCCGGAAGCCGCCCTGCACCTTCGCGTCGCGGATAGCGTGGCGGATGGTGCCGTAGTCGATTTCGTCGAGCAGGAGGGTTACCTCATGCTTGTCGCGAAAGATTAAAAACGGCGCGGTCATTCTCGGCGATAGCTCCGGGTTTTCAAGCAGTTTTGTCCAATCGTTATGCCCGAGCGAGATAAGAAAAAACGTCTCGGGCGCTACTTCAACGCGAGACTGTCTGAGCAGAACGGATGCATTTGGCGGATTATCCACGAGTGTCCTTCCAAATTAACGAGTATTCGAATGTCGGGGCACGATAACTTCTTTTCTCAAGAGCGAAATAGAACAGGTCCATCCCGTAGAAGAACGCCTCTCCGTCCCGGACAAGCCCGATCTTCTCGAGCACTTTCTGAGACGCGTAATTTTCCGGGTGGGCACAAGCGGCGATCCTTCTAAGTCTTGTTTCTTCAAACGCGAAACGCAAGACCGCCGCGGCCGACTCCGTTGCGTAACCTTTTCCCCATGCGTCGCGGAAAAAACCATAATAGATCTCTATCTCTTTCGTTTCGTCCAGCCGCTTTAATCCACAGTATCCAACCAACTTTCCTGACCCTTTTTCGCAAACCCCGAACTGGCCGAAACCGTTCCGCGACCAAAACACCATTCGGGCCGGCAGGCTCGCCAATATATCCTCTCGCTTGTGGCTGCGGTCCGGGAAAAAGCGGCGAACGTCCGGGTCTGTGATCATCTGGAAAATGGTTTCCATATCGTCCTGAACATAGGTCCGCAGGATAAGTCTTTCTGTCTCGATAAGGGGTATTCTCATCTAAGATTCCGATTCCAGCAGTTCGACCTTCTCCTTTAATACGGATAAAAGTGTGTCCACGGTTTTCAAATGCGTGCGGAAAGCGAGACACGCGAACCGCAGGGTAAACTTGCCGTCGAGCATTGTGGACGAGATAAATATCCGGCCATCGAGCAGGCGTTTATTGAATTCGTCGGGTTCACCGGTTTTTGGTTCATAGCGGTAAACGACGACCGAAAGCTCCGGCTCGAGATCGCAGATGAACCCGAGTTTCCGAACCTCGACGTAAAAATATTTCGCAAGCAGAAGCTTTTCTTCCAGGCACGCGCGGAAAGGAGCGACACCGTGAAGTTTGAGCGGCAGCCACAAACGAAGGCCCCGGAAGGGGCGCGTCAGCTCGGGAGAGAGGTCGGCGGGCGACGGCTCTTCCTCGGATGAAAGCGCGTCCTGCATATAGCTCGCCGTATGATAATGCGCAGCTTCCATCTTCATTCGGTCCTTTACAAGCACGACACCGAGACCATACGGCACAAACAATCCTTTATGTGGGTCGATAACGATCGAATCCGACTTCTCAGTTCCCGCCAGCTTTTCTCTTCCTTCAGCGGTGAGCCTGAAAAAACCGCCATACGCAGCATCGATGTGATACCACAGGCCGAATTCAGCGGCGATATCGCCGATCGCGCCGAGAGGATCGACTGCGCCGACATCTGTCGTACCGGCCGAAGCGACAACAAGGAAAGGATTGAGCCCATTGGCAAGGTCGGCCTCGATCTGTTCTCTCAAAGAACTTGAAATAATCCGGTACTTTTCATCCAGCGGCAGCCGGCGAATGATGCACTCCGCGAGCCCAGCGATCCTGATGGCTTTATCGATAGAATGATGCGCTTGTGCGGAGAGATAGATCACCGACCGCTCGACATCACGTGCACGAATATTTTTGGCTTCGCGCGCTGTGACAACCGCTGTCAGGTTTCCAATGCTTCCGCCCGATGCAAGATTACCGCCCGCCGCTTCCGGATAACCCATGACTCCAGCCATCCATCGGATGAGCATATTCTCCATCCGTACGGCGCCGGGCCCGACATAGAAAACCCCGGTATAACGATTAAAGATGTCCGCCAGGTAATCGCCGAGGGCGGAGTAATAAAGACCGCCGCCAGGGATATACGCGAGGTGTCCGCCTGATGCAGGATTTTGAGCGGGATTGTGGACGTTTTCTTCGAGAAGCCGGATAGCCTCATCGGCGGTGATCCCGTCCTCGGATATCTCTGACCCGAGCAGACCCGCGCCATCGCCGTCATTGACGTTATATGCCCTCTTGCTCTCGATATTGTCCAGGAAATCTTCGGTATAAGCGACAAATTGTTCACGAACGCCGGTCCGTTCGTTTGCTTCCGGATCGAGTCGCCGTGATATCTTTTCCAGGTCGAGGAGAGTTTGTCTCATTAGGTCAGCAGGTCTTGTTCGCGAGACACGGCACGCCCCCGCGTTTCAGATCGGTGTCAACCGCCATGATCTCGTACCTCACTGGCGCTCCGTAAAGCCCGGTTTCGCTCGCCGACGCGTCGAAGCTCACCTTTTCGCCAATTTTCATTTCGGCGGGACTGGCCGTCACAGCGCCAACGATTTCGTCTTTCGCGTTGTAATAGATCACAAAAAGGGTCGGCCTGGATTTCTCGTACTTTTCGTTCTCTATGACGCCCGAAACCTCGTAGAATTTCTCTTTATAAGGCTGCCCGTTAAACGTTGATATGCCGGTTTCGACCTTCATCGCGGCATCGTGATATTTGAACTCGGGGAACAGCCCCTCAACATTCGGGAACGACTGGATCACTTCATAATCCAGGACCTCGGCCCGGGTGTAATTAGTATGCTTACCCACTGAAGCCCAAACCGGAACCGTCACTCCGGGTTTGAGATACTTCAGGCTCGCATTGCCCGAAATAATGTCCAGCTTTACGTCCGCTTTGTACAAGGTCAATCTGACATAGGGATCGATGATCACGACATCGCTGAGGTTAGTTTCGGTGCATTTAATAAAGTTGTCGCCAAAGCGGTCGCTTGCCTTACCGGTCATTTCCACCTTAAGCTCGGGTTTAGGCGTCGGCGAAGGAGTCGGAGTACGGGTAAATGTCGGCGGCGTGGAAGCAAATGATACCGGCCTTTCCTTTCGCCCGCTTTTTAGCAGTGCAACGACACAGATACAAACAAAGATCACGCCAAAGGTGATAGCAAGGACCTTCGCAAAGCCCGGAAACTCGGGCATCTTAAATTCGATGATAGGGAGCGGCTGAGCTGCCGGGGGAACGGGTACGGCTTTCGTATTGCTTACGAGCAGTCCATGGCAATGATTACACCTGTATTCGAGATCGGAAAGCTTCTCAAAATCGGTGCCGCCGCAATTTGCACAGATCAGGTTTTTGAATTCCATAAGGTCCGGATCAGATTTCTACTATTGTCGTTACTATCACCGGTTTGGCGCCGGTCGCCTTTTGTAAAAATCGCTTCAGGTGAATGCGCAGATTTTCCTTAAAAAGATTCACGTCGGCGATCTCCGCCTTGGATATCCCAGCAACCGCGTCGGCTATCGTTTGTTTCGCTTTGCCCACGATGCCGTTCGTCGCGTCGATCCCCGCCACGCCCTGGAAAGTGATGCTTGGCTCGCCGAATATGGCCTTGGTCTTCTTATCTATCGTAACGACAAGCGATATCGCACCGCCGTATGCCAGTTTCTTGCGCTCACGCACGATATCGTACTCGATCTCCTCGAGCGATTCTTCGTCGATAAAGGTTTTATGCAGATCGTGTTTCTCAACGATCCGCGCACCAAAACCATCGAACTCGAGCAGGTCGCCGTTTTCGATCAAAATCACATTCTCGTCCGTGTAGCCCGGAATATGGTTTTTCACATATTCCTTGTGGCGAAATAGCATACGGTATTCGCCGTGGACGGGAACGAGGTATTTTGGCCGCGCCGTCTCGACCATTATCTTGATGTCTTCCTGCGACGCATGCCCCGAAACGTGGATCAGGCGGCGTTTTTCCTCGATGATATTCGCACCGCGTTTGTAGAGATGCCCGATGAGCCGGCTGATTGCCTTTTCATTTCCGGGAATGATCCGCGCCGAGAGAACGACCGTATCGCCCTTCTCGATCTCCATTCCTTTATAGGTCGATGAAGCTATATTCCAAAGAGCTGCGCGCGATTCGCCCTGCGAGCCCGTCACAAGATAGACAATTCGATCGTCAGCGAGTGACCGCGAGTCACCCAGACTGATCATGGTTCCGTGAGGTATTTTCAGGATCCCGAGGTCGTCGGCTATCTCGACATTCTTTTGCATCGAGCGGCCGAGCACGCAGACTTTACGGCCGAATTCGTGCGCGACGTTGAAAATGATCTGAAGCCGGTGCATCGACGAGGAAAAGGTCGCTACAAATATCCGTCCCTCGGTCTGCTCGAATATCTCCTCGAATGCAGGTATTACTGCCCTTTCGGACGGCGTACGACCGGGAACCGTTGCATTGGTCGAATCGGCAAGGAGGGCAAGGACGCCTTCATCACCGTATTTCGCCAGCGTTTTTAAATCGTATGGTTTTCCAATAACCGGCGTGTCGTCTATCTTGTAATCGCCGGTGTGGATCAATGTACCAAGGGGCGTTTTGATCGCGAGCGAAAAACAATCCACCAGCGAATGAGATGCGTGAATGAACTCGATCTTGAAATTGCCGATCTCGGCGATGTCGTTCGGGTCGACGCGATGCAGCAAAACATCGTCGAGCATTTTGTGCTCCTCGAGTTTTTTCTCGATCAGCGCCATAGTAAAACGAGAGGCGTAAACGGGGAGATTGAATTTCTTAAGAATATAAGGAAGTGCGCCGATGTGGTCTTCATGCCCGTGGGTCATGATCAGGGCTGTGAGATCATCGCGATACTCTTCCAGAAAGTCAAAGTTCGGAATAGAAATATCTACACCGTAAGGTGTTTCTTCGGGGAAACCCATTCCCGCGTCAACCACGATCATTTCATCGCCGAACCGAATGCCCATGCAATTCATCCCGAATTCGCCGATGCCCCCAAGGGGTACTATTTCAATTTTATCCACTTTTACTTCCCGTATAACTCAAATAATAAACTACTTATAATACCACGGGGCGCCTGCGCCTGTCTTTTACCTCCATACTTGCTCGACAATGTTTTCGATCCTGGTTCAAAAATTATCAAAATCTCTGCAAAAACATCGGCCAAACGCTATGAAGTTACGTCAAAAGTGTGATTTAATTACTTTCTTCATTTTCAGATCCACAATTATGAGAAAACCAATTAGTAAGGTCAATTTGCTAAAGCTTGCGATCATCCTCTCGTTCTGTCTGCTTTTTCTTGCTTTCTCCGGCAAGTACTTCACAGGAGCGACGGTTTCAGGTCAAACCGGACTCGACGCGCCGACGGGTTTAACCGCCACTGACAATATCTACGCTAACAAGGTCGGGCTGCATTGGGATACTATCCGCGGCGCGACCAACTATCGCATCTTCAGGAATACGGTAAACAACCCATCGACCGCGGTGGATATCGGCGCCACACCTGCAAACACCTTTCTCGACACGACCGCACCCGTGGGGCAGCCTTTCTTTTACTGGATCAGGGCCGAGAACGGAACCGTTGTTAGCGCGGTAAGCACTGCCGACCAGGGCACCCGTGCCGTCCCGGGAGCACCCGGACCAATTCCGCCGCTCGAAGCCCCACCCGTACCGGGCGGTAATCCCATAACAGCCACGAAGACTTATCTTGGCAAAACGCTGTTTTGGGACGAACAAATGTCGTCAACCCGTACGGTAGCTTGCGGAACCTGTCATTTTGCAACGACCGGCGGCGTGGATCCTCGTTTCGCATCTGCCAGCCAGACCAATGCCGGTCCCGACAATACCTTTAACACCGCAGACGATATACGGGGTTCGGCGGGTGTGCCGATAAACAACATCGATGGCACCTATTCGCTTTCGCCGATCTTCGGGGTAAACGATCAGGTTACGTCGCGAAGATCTATGCCTTATTTAAACGCCGGTTTCGGCCAGGCGCTATTCTGGGACGGCCGTGCAACGGGAACATTTCGCGATCCAATAACAAACGCGGTGATACTCAATAACGGCGGCGCCCTTGAAAGCCAGGCCGTGGGACCACCGACTTCCGATCAGGAAATGGCCCACCTGGGGCGTAACTGGACCGATGTTGCCGCCCGCATCGCTGCGTCAAAACCGCTGGCTCTTTCACCTACCGTTCCCACCGCGCTGCAGACGTGGATCGGCGGCCGCACATATCCGGAACTATTCCAGGAAGCATTCGGCACTGCCGAGGTGACGCCAGCGCGTATAGCGTTAGCTATAGCGACGTTCGAGCGCACCCTCTATACCGACCGGGCACCCATCGACCTGATCATTGCACAAC
>Ga0193752_1001327_pt1 | contig 20751 bp, 22 predicted proteins | sample H1c1metaG_FD_144924 | JGI IMG/M metagenome (GOLD analysis project Ga0193752, IMG submission 144924) | Soil microbial communities from a riparian zone of the East river system, Colorado, United States - H1c1 | ecosystem: Environmental > Terrestrial > Soil > Riparian zone | place: USA: East River...
ATATTGAGGCTCGAAAAGAATTATGGCTACCGGCCGGCGCTGCTCGAACATGACGCGTATGCGACTGTTGTCACTATTGACAGGGCAGAGCAAGCCCTGCAGGATGTGCTGACCGAGTTCCGGCGCGCGCCGATGTGGTGCCCATCCATTCCGCTAGATGCCGAGGGGTCAATCAGTGAGCGTTATTCGTAATGTGCTGGTGATCCTGCTCTGCGGCACCGCTTGGGCAGCAATGTTCATGCTGCATGCGATCAGCGACACCGCGGACGCGATCAAATACAAGCTCGGCATATCCGGGCAGGAGTGCAACACTTACGGGCGCCGCTTCAATCGCTGCGACCAAGATGTCTATCCCAAGCCCTACAGGCCCGACGATGATACTCCCTAGCGAAGTGGAATTTTTTCGACATGAAAGAACTCGCCTTTCCCGTGCTGACCTACACTTTGCTGCGCAACTACGAGAGCTGCGAGCGGAAAGCATGGCACTACAACATCGCGAAGACTGTCCCCTACGAGAAATCGGACGCGCAGGATTGGGGGAAGGCCGCGCACGATGCACTTGCCGCGCGCGTGCATCGCGGGACGCCATTGCCCGGTGGCTTCGAGCATTACGAGCGCTTCTGTCAATTCCCCGCTGGCTATCGCATCGCCACCGAGAAAAAGATGGGGATGAAAGTTGATGGCAGTCCGTGCGGGTTTTTTGATCCCGACGTTGCGGTTCGTGGTGTGGCTGACGTCGTTATCGAAGGCCAGCCGCTATCGCAGCAAGCCGCGCTCGTTGACTGGAAGACGGGCGGGAATAAGAAGTACACTGACGACAGTGAGCTGCGACTGCACGCGCTTCTGTTCAAGTCTCACAATAAGCACATTGAGAGCATTAAAGGCTGGTATGTCTGGCTCAAAGACGGCGAGGTAGGCAAGCCCTACGACCTGTCGGACTTCGCCGGCACCTGGGCAGAGCTGGCCAAGGCACGGCGCGACATCACCGAGCGTATGAAATACGGACCTGACGGGTTCTCGCCAACCGAGAGCCCATTATGTTCCTACTGCAACGTGTTTAGCTGTGAACTCAACCCGAGGCGCGCACGATGACCGAACCACAAAAGCCACAGATTGTATTCTTCCTTAAGAACGGCGTGCGGATCGCGACGCCTGTGATTGATCCCGCGAACTTCAACTTTATTCTGATGATCAAGAGCATGCGCGCGGATGGGCACCTGTTCGCGCCAGGGCTCTATATCGAGGCGGACAGCATCGCAGCGGCCGCGTATGAGACAGACGGCACACCTGTGCAGGTGCTCCCGCCCGAAGGTACAATACTTCAATGAACGATGGCGCTTGGCGACAAAGGAGACTGAAATGCGTTGGTATCTCGGAGCGCAGAACGACGGGCTTTATATCATCGATCAGCCGCCACGGCCCTCAACGGATGACGAAGTTCACGACCGCACTGTGAACGTGATCGCCGCCGTAACGGACCAAAGATGGGCACAGTCGATCATCGATGCACACAACCGAAGCGAAGAAACTAAACGCTGGGCTGATGGCTATTGCGCGCAATGCGGTAAGGCTCCGCATGAAGCGGAGGACTGCAAGTATCGGGCACGTCCAGTGACGCACGACCACGGCGTAATTGCAAAGCAGATCGACCACTTGCGAGCTAGGGCGGCGCAGGAACCGATGCATTCGCAGCCGCTTTTGGCCGAACTTATTGAACTCGCCAGCGCACTTATGCTGCGGACGCAAACTGCGGAGACGCGTGCACGGACATGACACCCGAAGGCAAAGTTAAAGCGAAGCTAAAAAAGTCGCTGTCCACTTGGCCCGAGCTGTATCAATACTGGCCTGTGCCCGGGGGCTTCGGCGCGACGACGGTGGACGTGCTGATCTGCTGGCGGGGCTCGTGGGTAGCAATTGAGTGCAAGCGAGCTGGTGTGCGCGAGCCCACGCCCCAGCAGGCTGCCGTGATGAAGCAAATGCGCGCGGCCGGCGCTAAGACGTGGCTCGTGACCGCAAACGCCAAGGGCGATCTAGTCTGGATTGAACAGGTTGATTGATGCACGGCACCCTAACGCAGTCGCGCGTGTTCTACGACGCGCCTAGAAATCTGGCGATATACGATGCACCAGAACACTTTGCTCGCGTGCAGAGCACGATCCCCGAGGCGCGTGTCGTTTCAGCGCGGCACATTGCCATGCCGCTGTCTGTCCACTCCAACCAAATCTGTCGCTGGCTCGGACTGCCCGCCCTCCCGATCCTTGACTTATGGAAATACGATTGGCCCGGCAAATACAAGCCGTTTGAAGCGCAGCGCGTCACTGCTAATTTTCTGGCTGCTAATCCTCGCGCTTTCGTGCTGTCTGACATGGGCACAGGCAAGACACTCGCCGCTCTATGGGCTGCTGACTTCGTTCTAGCGTGCAATCCCGGCATGCGGTGCCTGATCGTGGCGCCGCTGTCGACACTTCAAAGGGTGTGGGCGGATGAAATCTTTCGGAATTTTATGGGTCGACGTAGTTGTGTCATTGTGCACGGCAGTCGCGAGAAAAGAATTAAAGCTCTCAACACCCCAGCCGATTTCTACATTATCAACTACGACGGGCTGCACGTGGTCGGGGAACATTTGGCACTGCGGCCGGACATTCAACTGGTCCTTGTCGATGAGGCTAGCGCCTACCGAGACTTCTCCACAAGCCGGCACAAGCGGGCCCGCAAACTCTTCGACCGGCAATATCTCTGGATGATGACCGGCACGCCGACGCCCAACGGTCCGGTTGACGCCTATGGTATTGCCCTGCTGGTCAACAGAGCCAAGGGCCTGACGTTCACCAGCTACAAGCATCGCGTGATGACGCAGGTGTCGCGCTTCGTGTGGGTTCCGCGCGTGGGCTCGCAGAAGGAAGCCTACGAGCTGATGCAGCCCGCGGTGCGGTTCAAGATCAGCGACTGCGTAGACCTGCCGCCCTGCACGGTGCAGCTACGCGACGTCGAGCTGTCAGCCGAGCAAGCCAAGAGCTATACCGAGCTGCGCCGGCAGTGCACGGTGATGCTGAAACAGAACCAAATAACGCCTGCTAATGAGGCGGTGCTGCGGTTCAAGCTCATTCAGATGTCAGCCGGCGCTGTCTATTCCGGCAGTGGGGCGCTGCGCGAGACAAACAAACTCGACTGCGCTCCGCGCATCGCGGCGCTGCGCGAGGTCATGTCACAGTGCAATGAGAAAATAATTGTCTTCGCCGGATTGACATCTATTCTAGATATGTTGTACGAAGATTTGAGCAAAGACTATTCATGCCGGGTGATCAATGGCGCAGTCAGCAACAAGGTTCGATCTGAGACGTTTGCAGCATTCGAACAGGCAGCGGACCCCCGCGTGCTTATTGCCGATCCTGCGACAATGGCCCACGGCCTTACGCTTACTGCAGCAACGGCGATCGTGTGGTTTAGCCCGACTGATCGGACGGAGCTTTACCTACAAGCCAACAAACGAATTGATCGCCCTGGTCAGACAAAGGCCACTACGATCATCCAGCTCGCCGCGACGGCGATCGAGCGCGAAATCTATAAGCGCCTAGCGAATAACGAAAATATGCAGGGGCTCGTGCTTAAACTTGCCCGGGGAGAGCTGTGATGACACCCGCCGATGTGATTGCCAAGTATGTTGCTATCCGCGACAAGATCGACGCCGAGCAAAAGCGCTTCGATGCTTATATCGCGCCCTACAAAGGCGCGCTCGACGCGATGGAAACTTGGCTCGCTGATCAGCTAAATCAACATGGGCTCACGAGCATGCCGACGCCCTACGGCACGGCATACAAGTCGAAGATCATGCGCTGCAAGATCGACAGTCGCGATGACTTCATGGATTTCGTGTTCGACGGTCGACGCGAGGGCTTCATCACGAACGCAGTTCCCAAGGATGCTGTCGCCGAGTATATCGAAGCGCACGAGCAAAACCCCCCGCCGGGGATCAAGGTCGAATATATCTGGAACCTCAACGTCAGGAGAAGTTAGAATGACAGGCGCACTTACTCGTCGTCCGACGCGCGATCTGACACAGGCCGCTACCCAAGGGATAGGCGGCCTTAAACATCCCATGATCAGCCGTGCAGGCAATCGCTTCACACTGGTCGACACCGCCGGTTCCCAAAAGCCGTGGGACTTGCTTTATATCGACGTGGTGATTGCCGACATCGGCCCAAACGATAGTCGCATGTACTTCGCCGGCCAATTCGATCCTGCGAACGCTGGCAATGGCGAGCCACCGACGTGCTTCTCGGACAACGGCATTGGTCCCAGCTCGCAGGCCCGCGTGCCGCAAAGCGCGCTGTGCTCGTCCTGCCCGCAGGCAGTGTGGGGCTCGAAGATCACGCAACAGGGCAACGCGATCCCCGCTTGTCAGTCTGGCAAGAAGCTCGCCGTGCTCGTACTGAACGATCCAAGTGGGCTTGCGTATGAGTTCCGCGTGCCGCCGGGTTCCTACAGCCACAAGCCAACCACTGACCCCCAGCAGGGCGGTTGGGTTTGGTACTGCAACGCGCTCAAAGGCTACAACCTACAGCCCTGCGATGTGATTACCCGCATCAGCTTCGCGCCAAACACAATGGGTGTACTGCAGTTCAAGCCCGTTGGCATGGTCGCTGGCACGCCGCAGGAACAGCAGCTCAATTCGCTGAGGGACCACCCTGATGTGCACGGGGAGATTGTCGGGGATCAGGATCGCCCGATTGATCCCGAGCAATGGAAGGCCCGGCAGCTCGCCGCATCTGCTGCAGCGCCGCAGCCGCAACAGTTTCAGCCCCCGCAGCAACAGCCCGTGCAACAGGTTACCCACCAGCCGCAGGCGGCGCCCCCTTTCGCCCCACCGCAGACGAACATTGCCCCGAATGCGGCAGCACCCGGGGCGACTGGTTTCGTCCCGCCACAGCAGCAACCCGTACCGGCTGGGCCTGCTCCGACTGCATCCCCTACTGAACCTGAAAAGCCGAAACGGACGCGACGGTCGAAGGAACAAATGGCTGCAGACGCTGCCGCGGCCGCTGGTGCGGTCCCACAGCCGCCCGTGCAGCAACAGGCACCCCCGTTCGCTGCGCCTCCCCAGCAGCCCGCGCAGCCGGTGGCGCCTGCGTTCGTCGCGCCTCCCGCAGCGCCTACGTTCGTGCCTCCCCAGCAGGTGACGCACCAAGAGGTCATCCCGCCCGGTCAGCCGAGCGGAGCCCCGCCGCTTCCGTTCACGCCGCCGGCCGCGAGCCCGGACATCCCGCCGTTCCTTGATCGGACACCACAGCCGGCGGCCGCGCCGCAGCCAACGCCTGACTTCGGTGTGCAGGCCCCGGCAGGTGTCGACGCGGCCATGGCACTAAACCTAGACACGGCGTTCGGCCTTCCCACCAAATAAGGGTCAAGCATGAAAACGTTCAGCGAGCGCTTGCAGTGGTGCATCAAGCATGGTGACATGACCATCGCCGACCTGCACCACTGGTTCGAACGCCCACGGTCGACGGTGCGCGCATGGGTCTTGCTGGGGAACGAAGCTCGGGACTTGCCTTCCGGCTTCATCATGAAGAGGCTCGACTATCTCGAAGCGCGCATCAAAGCGCGGGACGGATTTCCCATCCCGCCAATCAAGAACCAACTGGCAAGACCAGATTACATAAAGGGGCTTCGGAGTGGCAAACATCCTAGAGTTCCTGCAGCACGTCCTGCCGGATGAAGGGTTAAAATGCGCCACTCTGATAAGCGAAGGCCGAGCGTCGAACAGGTTTTTCACTTCGTTCGAAGATCTTGCAAACTACCTCACATCGCAGGATGCGCTCGGCTTTGCTGCCTATCATGCGTGCGCCGCATTCAAGACGTCGGACAACAGGAAGGCTGACAATGCTCTCTGCGCGCAGTCGTTCTGGCAAGACTTGGACACTGGAGAAGGCAAGCACTACGCCACGCCCCAAGCCGCCTATGAAGCCGTGTGTCGCTTCTGCACTGCGACACATCTACCTATGCCGGTCATCGTCGGCTCGGGTTCAGGTCTACATACGTATTGGCCGCTGGTCGAGGCTCTTGATCCTGTACGCTGGCGCGCCTGTGCCGAAAGGCTATTTAAGCTTTGTAAAGAGCACGGGCTTCACGTCGACCCCACTCGGTCTCGTGATCTGGCGTCGGTACTTCGTCCCCCCGGGACATACAATCGCAAGCACGGCGGCCATGCGCTCGTCCAAGTAGGCGAGCTGGTTGGGCCATTCGATCTTGCCGAGGATTTGGGAGCGATCAATGCAGGTCCGATGTCCGCTGTGCTGGGCAATGTACAACGACCAGCTACCCCATTCGTGCTCCCGCAGGGGGGACAACTTGGACGCGCCGGTGTGGGGGCCGCCCGCAGAGACATGCTCGCCCGCGGAACCGCCGGCATCTTCCGAGAAGAACCGTCTGACGTTGACCTTATATACGAGCGATGCAATCAAGTTGCGCGACTGTTTGAGACACGTGGGCAAGTTAGCGATCCTGACTGGTATGCCGCAGTCGGTGTTCTTCGACACGCTACGGGGGGTAGAGACTTCGCTTACGAATGCGCTAGTCCAGAGTGGCACTCCGCAATCGACAGAAAATTTGCTCAAAAAGAAAACGGAGATATTGCCCCAACGAGATGTGATCACTTTAGAAGTATTAACCCGGGCAGTTGCGTGGGCTGCCCGTACGCTGATCGTGTCACCACACCCCTACAGCTTGGCCGTGCTTCTTTCCGAGATGAGTCAGAAATTCCCAAGTTTGAACCCCCCTCAACTGGAAATGGCGATGGGGGCCGCACTACAACGATATTGGAAAGCAAAGGGTGTCTCGCAGTCGACGGATACACCGTCCGATACGACGGGCTAGTCTTCGCGACTGAGAAAAACGGTCAGCCGGTCGAGCGCATCGTCAGTCCCTACCCGATCTATCTGGCGGCCGTGCAAACCAGCGAAGACGGCGAGCGCTACTCGCTTTGCTATCACCATTGGATGCCTAACCAGAAGGTCCAAGAAATTAAGATCGGCGCAGGTGAGCTGCAGGGCCCAACCGGCAGGTCCAAGCTCGCCGAGAGCGGCGCGATCATCTTCGACATGGATATGTTTAAGCAGTACACCCAAAAGGCGCAAAAGATGTTGACGGATCAGACGGTACCGGGGACGCGGTTCGAGCAATACGGTTGGAAGAATGACGAGCGCGGGTTTGTCGTTGGCAGCACGCTATATGAAGGCGGTGAAGTTAAGCCTGCAGCGATCACCAACCTGCTGACCGAACGTGCACGGTTCTTGGGGCCTAAGCCGAAGGGCTCGCTGCAGGAATGGAGCTTGGCAGCAAACACGTTGTTCCAGGCCGGCAGTGAGGCGCAGTCGTTCGCGTTGCTCGCGTCATTCGCCGCGCCGTTTATGAAGCTGCACCATCACGACGAAGGCGGGGCGATCGTGTCCCTAGTGACGCCCGAGAGCGCGCGCGGCAAGACCACAACCCTCGAAGCTGTCGCGTCGGTGTGGGGCGAAATAAAAGGACTCAAGATTACCAACCGCGACACGATGAACGCCAAGGGCATCTTGCTTGGCGCAATGGGCAACCTGCCAGTGGTCTACGACGAGATCATGATGAAAGACCCTGTTGTGCTCTACGAGTATATTCAGGACTTCACAAACGGCCGCGACCGGGCACGCGCCACGACAGACGGCGGGTTGAGGCAGCAAAAAGCCGAGTGGCAGACGCTGCTGTTCACTGCCTCGAACAAGTCTCTTGTTGAGCAACTGATGGCGAACCCGGAGAACCAAGATGCGATGCAATTCAGGGTCATCGAACTCCCCGTCGCGTTCGACACGCGGCTCGCGAGCCAAGGTGACGACCTGCGAAGGGGATTAGAGCGAAATGCCGGCCACGCTGGCGATGCTTACATGCGCTTCATCACCCAGCCTGACGTCATCGAGAGCGCCAAAGCAATGCTCCCGCATCTTTATAAGCAGATTACGGCGCGCTACCAGTTTGAGCCGGAACATCGCTATTGGGTTCGTGTGCTTAGCGCGGTTGCTCTTGCCGGTAAGCTTGTTCGGCATCTATCTATTTTGGACTGCTCTGTACAGCGTGTTGTCGATTGGACTGCGGATCATCTGCGCAATCGCATCGGAGACGCCATTACCACCGGACGACACAACGCCGCCAATCTGATCGTAGGGTTCATGGACGCACACGTGCGAGGCCGGCTCGTCATGGCGCGGGCTTACAAGCCGAGTGACAACAGCAATCACCCCCTGCACGAACCAGCCGACGCGCTCGTGATGCGGATCGACATCGCCGAGCAACAGGTAACAATCAATGAGTCGGCATTGCGGCGTTGGATGCTAAAGAACGGCGGCAACTGGTCGGCGTTCAAGCAAGAGCTAATCCGCGACGGGCTCGGCAAAATGACGCACCGCACGCTTGGCGCCGGAACGAAGTGGACGAGCGGACAAGCGTGGACCGTCGAAATAAACTTGAAACACTCCGCACTTTCTGGCATCATGGCGACTGTCACTGAATTAAAACCAACAATACAGCCCGTCACCAACACGCGCGCAGAGCGCATGCAGAACTTCAAACCATGATTTCGCGCCGCAGCGCTGTCATTGCGATACCGGCTAGTATGGTCGGCCTAGCCGGCTGCATCCAACCTGTCGACCATTTTGGAGTGACCACTATGCCTGCAGGAAGACCCGTTACGGGTATCAACCTGTCGACCGGGGCTGCATTCTCTGTTCTCGCGAACGGCGACGGCACCACCGACGACTACGCCATCCTTCAAAACGCACTCAACACGTGCGGGCTGATCCACGTGCCGAGCGGCCGCTACCGTCTCAGTCAGGGGCTTGTATTCCCTAGCGTCGACGGCTGCGGTATCATCGGCGATGGTGGCGGTTATCTCAACATCCAGGCCAGCTACGCCGGCACCACGCTTCTCGCTGCCTTCACGACTGGCGACATCCTCGCGGTGCCAACGCAGATTACACACCTTACGCTGCACGGCGTCATGCTTGACCGTACCTCGCAGGCTTCGCAGGGCTATGGCTTGAACATGACGAACGGCACGAATGACCGTTGCGACATTCGAGACGTGATGTCTCGCCGCAGCGTGATCGGTTTCGGCTTCGGGACCACGGGCTACGGCTCGCTGGAATACCTGATCGCCGAAAGCAATTCGCTGTGGGGCTTCGAGATTGTTGGTCAGTATCAAATGGCCAAGTGTCTCGCTGTCCTGAATGGCGGCGACGGCTTCCGCGTGCAGGGCTTGCTCGGCGGCGGGAACAGCCAAGGCCAGTGGACGGGCCTCTCAACGTTCGGCAATGGCGGCCACGGCATGAACATCCAGGGCTCGGGCACAGGCACGCCCGTACACGGCTCACGCATCTCCGACAGCTTCTTTGGCGGCGATGGCGGCTGGGCGATCCTGAATGACAGTTTCAGCGCCGTGGTGTCGATCTACACCAACATCTACACCGAACAGGAACCGTCCGGCGGGTTCTATGTCTCGCCGAATGCAGGTGACTTGGTTGTGAACGGCTGCGTGTCCGATGGCAACGTCGGCTCGGGCCTGCACAACGACGGCCCGTGCACCATGATCACCGGCGGGGCTTACACGAACTCGACTGCCGGTCATGGCATCCTGTTCGGAAGCGGCAACGGGTCTGTCATCGGCGCCGATCTGGCACGCAATGCCGGGTACGGGCTCGTGGCTGTTGCTGGTGTTGGCGGCATGACCTACGTCGGCAACCGGATGAACAGCAACGGTGCTGGGCCGGTGTCCGACGCGTCGTCCGCTCCATACGCTGCAGGCAACTGGTAAGCCCGTAGCGTCAACCCCTCTAGCTAAATAGGTTTGCAAATGACTGACACGAGACAAGTAAACCCTGCGAAGGCTTACGCGGAAACGCGTGGGCTGTCGGCGAAAGACCGACCGGAAACCACGAAGGAAAATCTCGCGTGGTATGCAAAGGTTCAAGCCGAGCGCAAACAGGCTGCAAAGGCGAAGTAACTACCAGCCCTAGCGGCTAGACAAAAGGGCCTCGACATGCAGAATGTCGGGGCCTGAATTTTGTCAGGATCACACGAAACAGGAGTGACGAATGTCTGAGAAACATCTTCTCGTGCCGGGCGGTTTCGGCAAGGTGCCGGCGTCGTTGTGCCATCATGTGCCCGATGGCTGGATGGTGCACGCGATTGACGACAAGGACGCCGTAGGCTTGGGCGGCGTGCTTATGAACCGGAAAGATCACAGCGACATTAAGCGCGTGGTCAAGCCCACGAAAGAGGCGATCGAGTGGATCGGCCATCACAAAGAGAAGCACGCCAAGGACATCAAAACGTTCCTCGAAGCGCGGCGAGACAAGGCAGCAATAGGCCCGAGTACGAGCAATTGGGTCAGCGCGCGTGACTGCGCAGTGTCCGGCACGCCGTCGCTCACTGCGTTCTACGCCAACTTCCCCGTGCCCTCCTACCCCACAGGCTCGCCCAACGAGCTGAACGCGGTGTGGCCCGGCTTGCTGGGCACGCCGAGCGGTGGCGGCGGGCTCGACTTGCTGCAGCCTGTCATCACGATCGGCACGGGCTGGGCGTCGGACGGTCCATCGGTGCCAACACAGTGGGTTAGCTCCAATTGGCTGTACCGCACGTCAATGGGCTGGTGGTTCACGCAAGGGCTTAACACTGTTACCCCTGTCGGTGGTGGTCTGCAGGGCTTCATGACCAAGGATGGCTCGGGCATTTGGACGGTCGGGCTCAACCTTAGCGGCTCGCAGGTTGGCTCCAACCTGTATCTGAACTCGGCATCAAACATGGGCACGTTCACAACGCCTGTTGTGGCTTATGAGACTGGCGGGTTCCTCTCCGCTTGCAACAAATACCTGCCGAGCACGATCTTGTTTAACGGCATGGGCGTCGAAGATGCCAGCGGGTTCCCCACGCTCAGTTGGAGCGGGAGCTACACGATCAGCATCGGCTGCGGGACACAGAGCCAAACTGTGAACAGCAACTCCAACCCGAACAGCTCGGTCACCGTCCGACCGCAGTAAAGCGTCAAACGGTCACTCTGCAGCTTCGAGGCTCTGTGCTTCGAGCTGCAGAGGCGACGTCTTCTTAGCTTCGCGGATCAGCTCCAACAGCTTCGGCAGAGTGTCGAGCTGCCGCGCGCGGAGCATGGTGTCATCCACCTTGGCCTGCACATTCAGCGCAGTCTGCGCGGCCTGCAGGCGCACGCTCATAGCGCGCGCTTCGTCGGTGTCCATTTTCTGTGCGTCGGCGTCGAGAATGTCTTCGAGCGCGTTGAGCGCTTTGTTGACCACGCGCGTGAGCTGGCTCACGGGCTGCAGGTCTTCATCCTCGATATCGTCCGCGGCCGCGGGGAGCTGCGCGTCGGGCTCGTGCCGGCGCAGGTCGAGCAGCGGCGGCAGCTCCATCGGGGCATCTAGGTCGGTGGCGTCGATATGGATCGGGGCTGCCGCGGCCAACCGGTGCAGCTCGGCGGCCATGCGGTCGCGTGGGCTCACAGCGGCCCCCGTAAGGACTTCGAGCGCGCAGGAGTTGGCGTCGGCGGGATGCCCATGAATTGCTGAAACGACGGCTGCGTAGGCTGCAGCTCGGGCATGATGCCGGCTTCGGGTTCGCGCATTTGCTTGGCGTGGTTCCCGTAGTTCGCGGCCGCGAAATTCAGCAGCACATTGAAGATGCCGCGGCCCTTGATCGGGCTGCGGTCCATCTCGCCGATAAGCCAATGCATGAGCTGCGGCCGATCGGCAACCCAACCTGCCACCATCCGGTAAGCGTAGGGCATGACCGTCCAGGGCATGTTGCCCTTGATCGTGGCGGCCGCGAGCGATGCGCCAAAATCATTGGAGCCCGCGCCAGTCTCGGGGAACATCAACTTCGCTTCCTTCGCCAGCTTCAAGATGTCTGGCAGGCGGTTGCCAAACAGCAGCTCTTTCTGCCGGGCCGTATATCCGGCGAGCGTCTGTTCGAGGTCACCGCCAAGCACCTTGCGGTTCTGCAGGCCTTGCTTCGGCCGCACCGCCGACTTGAGCAGGTCAGTGATGGCAAACTTCTGCACAGCGTCCCACTCGGGGCTCGCCTGCACGGGCATCGTGGCGTTGCGCGCGCCGGGGTTCAGCGCGAAGTAAGCCTCTTCCGTCCGTGCCGTGCTGCCCGGCTTAAGGATCGCCCGTGCGGCCGCGTCGACCATATCCGGGTCGTTCGACTTCATCGCAAACAGTGGGTTCTTGGCCGCCTCTTCATCCAGAGCTCGGCGCGCGCCGATCGCCCGTTCGAGCGCGCTACGCACCTGCCCCGGCGCCAAGCCCGTAATGTCTAGGTCACCGTCGATCGCGGCGAACTCCCGGGCAAGCCTGCGGAGCCCGTCAGTATAACCGGGCGGGTAAAGGAACTCGTTAACGTCGCTGCGCTTGTCGAGCATGCGCATCAGCGCCAACCCGTCGAGCGTCTCGCGGCCGTCTTTCGCCACCCGGCTTGCAGCGCCAAACATATTGTTCATGTCGGCCATGCGCACGCGCGTCTGCATATCAGGCGTAAGCATGCTGAACACCTGCCGGGTCGCGTCGGTCGAGCCCTTGTCGATCAGGAGGTTCGCCACCTCGCCGGCATTCGGCGTGCGGCCGTCGCGCATGTCGCGGATCAGCGAGTTCACGTCAGAGTTAGTGAAGCGTTGAATACCTGCAGCGTAGGTTCGGTCAAGCTCGCGCAGCGCCTGCGCCGCGTCCTGCCCTACCTGTCCCTCTGCGCGGCCCATGGCAGCGTCAAGCATCCCCGCCATGCGCGACAGGTTCCCACGACGCGCGCCGATCGGCGACAGGTCCACCGTGTTCGCCATCTCCCGCAGCGTGGTGCGCAGGTTGTGTGCCTCTTCAAACGTCATAGGCGGCGCGTCAGGCACCGGCGCGTCATCAATCCCGGGCTCAATGCGCTGCGCCAGCCGGCGGATGATAGGCGGGACGCTTTCCGGCGGGATCGTCTCCATCAGCCGTTGGGCTTCCCGTGCAACGTCATCCGTACGCACGACCGGCTGATCCCCGGTCATGGCTGTGACGTTGCGATAGGCGCGGTTCATGTCAGCCGAGAAGGCCCGGCGCAGGCCAGTCACGTGCGCGCCGATGTCCTGTCCGAGATTACCGAGCGGCCGCCGGGTGCGGTCCGTGATCTGCTGCAGGCTGCGGCGCGCGATGTCCATAGCCTCATCTTTGTTAGCGCGTTCCTCCTGCAGCAGTGCAGTCTCGCGGCCGCGCACAGCTCCCCGCAGGGCCTCGCCTACTTGCTTGCCACTTAGCGCGTTGCTCGTGTCGCTGATATCCGCGACTGCCCGGGCAACGGCGTCGTCCGGCAGGCCAAACTGCTTGAGCATGTTGCCCATGCGTGCGTCGATAACCTTGCCGCGCCGCTCGGCCTGGGGGTCCATGCCCTTAAGCGAGTTGCGCAGCGTACGATCGTATTCAAGCGACGTGGCACCCGGCGCGTACCCGCCGATCGGCGGCGCGACCTTGCGCAGCTCATTGCCGAGCTTGGGATCAGTTAGCGCTGTCTCGTCGGCAAACTGCCCCAGCTCCTGCAGCGTGCCACGTGTCTCGGGGGAGATGCCCCCGACGTAGCGCCCCACGGCCGCGCCCATGCCGCGCCCGGAATTCATAAGCGCACGTGCGATCGTAGGCATAGCAGCGAACGCCGCGCCCATCGAAGCTTCGGCGCCGACTTCGCCGGCCGCCTCGCCCGGGGTCTTGTTAAAGAACCCTTGCGCAGCCTTGGCCGCCTCGTTCGCGATCTTGCCACCACCGGAGCCGAGCCCCGAGCCCACGATCGCGCCGGCCGGACCGCCGACCGCACCGCCGGCAACGCCGCCAGCGACACCGCCGAGCACTTCGGGCGCCGTGGCAGCCATGCCGACCGCAGCGTTGGTAGCGACGTTCTGCAGGCCACCCTTGGGATGGACAGGCACCCAACCGTTCATCTCCCGCACGAGCCAATTGCCCGCACCGTCCTGTCGAAAGTTGCCCTCGCCATACTGGCCTTTGAGATAGTCTTCGACTTCGGTTGGATTGCTCGCGCGCGAGACGTTGAACCGTACGGTCAGCGGCGCGGGCTTCGAATAGTCGACGTCGGGGTCGAGCGCAGTCAGCCCCTGCAGGACGTCGGCGCCCTTCTGCGACGTGGCCTTAACCGAGCCTTCCGGCTGGGCGGGGCCGAAGATTTCCTCGAGAGTTTGCTTCGGCCCGGTGCCCGTGCCTTCCGAGCCCGGAGTGCCTGCGCCCGTGGGGACGTAGTAAGGCGCATCGGGCGCCCCCTGTTTGGTGACGCCCGAAAATTCGTTCTTTGGAGTTGCCGTGCTGCCGAAGATTTCTTCGAGGCTTTCCCGCGGCATATCACTTCCTATTTTTTAGGAACTGGTCGATCTGTTCGTCACTATACCCTTGGGCCTTCGCCTTTGCACGTAGCGCTGCATCACCCTGCGCGGGAGCTGCACCGCCGCCGGTGGGGATGCCGCCAGGGCTCTGCGCGCGTGTGGGCTGGTTCGTGCTCACAGGCCGCAGCGCCTTAAGGCTCTCCTGCAGATACTTGAGGTCGCCCACGGTAATCTGACTGGTGTCGCCAAGCGACAGGCCCCGCACGATCTTGTCGATCCGCGCGCGCTCGTCCTTGCTGGTCTTGCCCCCGCCGCTCGTGAGCAAGCCGGGCGTCGATAGCTTCAACTGGCTAATGATCGTCTCAAAGCGATTGGCCTGCGTCTGGTCCGACCAGCCGGCGAGGTTCGTGCCAATCTCTTTGAGCCGGTACGCTTGGCCCTTGGCGCCGGTCACATCCTCGCCGTTCTTGAAGCCCTTCCGGATCAGGTCGAGCGCGTCGTCAATCTGCCCGGTAGCAACGTCGTACTTGTTCGCTAGCTCCCGGTTCTTAATCGACGTTGCAGTCTCGGCGCCTTGCGTGCGCAGCGTCTGCCGGTAAGCGGCGATGTCCGCGGCCGTGGCGTTCGGGTTCTCCTGCTGGTAGCGCTGGATTGCCACGACATCAGGCCCGGCAAGATCGCGCCGCGTCTGGTTATTGCCGCCGGCAATCCCCTCGCGCGAGGCGTTGTTGCCCGCGGCGATGTCTGCGCGCGACTGGTTGTTGTCCGCGGCGATCTGCTGACGCACGTCGAGCCCACGCTGCTGTAGCTCAATGCGAGCCTGGGCAAGCTCCATCTTCGCTTGCTGGTTCAATAGCGGCGCGGCTTTTTCGAGCGCTGCCATGAACGCGCGCGGGTTCTTTTGGGCGATCCCGGGGTTCGCCTCTAAGATCTTAGAGGCGACCGTTCCGAGGTCAAACCCACCCGACATCATGCCAGGGCCGGCCCCTCCCCCGGGTGCGCCTGTGCCGGGGGGACTGGTCCCCGGGGGAGTGCCGCCGGCAGCAGGTGGTGGCCCGCCGCCTGGAGCTGCAGATGGTCGCGTCGCCGGCAGGGCGCCGGACGGTGTAGTGGTCTGGTCCCATTGCCCGAACCGGTCCCCGATCGGAGAACCCGGTGGCGTGCCCGCTGATGGGCCTATCTGTGGGGGGCCGCTAGGTGCACCCGGGGCAGGGGCCATAGCGCCATCAGGCATGCCCGGGCTGGGCCCGCCCCCACCGGTCAGCGCTTGGGGGCTCATGCCTGCAGCCGCCAGGGCCCGGCCGAGCGCCGCGGTTCCTTCCAGCTCGTCCTGCTGGCTACCGAGCCCCATTGAGCCACGGCTAAGCGACTGCTGATTAAGCTGGTGCCTGTCCTGCCCAAGTAGCAGCTCCTGCTGGCGCTGATCCTCTTCGGTCAGCTTGCGGGTCATGTCCACGAAGCCGCCCGGCGCTGCGCCGAGCCCGGCTAGTCCACCCATGAAGGCCATTAGGCCGCTCCCCCGCTAAACCACGTGGACGGCGAGCCCCAGCCGGACGGCCAGTTTTTGCCGAGCGCAGCCAGCGAGCCGCCGAATTGCGAGCCCGCCTGCTGCTGATTGTTGTAGAGCTGCTGGTTCTGATTAAAGTTCGTGGCGTTCTGCGCGACGTTCGAGTTCGTGGCATTGGTTGCCGCGTTCGACGTGCCAGTGGCCGCTTTGATGTAGTCGAGCCACTGTTGAAGCTGTTGCGTGCCCTGATTGCCGCCGGCCGTTGAGAGGTTGCCGAGCTGCGAGAGCCCACCCAAGCTGTCGCTGCTTGCAGCCTGCCCGACCTGATAAGGCATGCCCGCGGCCGTATAGGCGATGCCCGGCGCCTGCGCCTGCAGCCCCACGCCCATGTTTTGCAAGTTCCCGCTGGCGCTGGCGAGCCCGCTAGCCCCCTGCGCGGCTTGAAGCTGGCGCTGTAGCTGGGCGTTTTGCCAGTCGATATTAAAGTTGTTCATGGCGCTCGCCTCAACGCCTGCCCCGTAGGGCGAGCTGTCGAGCCCGCGGGCCGTGAGCCCGGCACGGGCGCCCTGCGAGGCGAGCCCGGAAGTCCGGTCATAGAGCGCGTTCTGTGGGTCGAACCCGTTTTGCAGGAGCTGGTTGCCCCACGGCAGGAGCGACTGACCCGTGCCGACCAGTCCCTGCCCGACGTTCATGGCGCTGCTTGCGGCCTGCCCGCCGTAGCCTGCAGCCGTCTGCGCGCCTTGCATCCACTGTGGGAGCCCGGGATTGTTGACACCCTGCCCGGACGTCGCCTGCTGGCCTTGCTGCAGGAGCTGGGGGAAGAGGTTGTACTGCGAGAGCCCGGGGATGCCCGAGACGAAGCTGCCGGCGGCGTTGACGCCACCTTGGCCGTTCACATAGGGCGCGTCCCACGGGTTCGCGGCGGGCGCGACGTTCGAGGCAGTGGGGGCCTTGTTGCCGCCACCGCCGAAGAGGCTGGACAATGAACCGATAGCGCCTGCGCCTGCACTGACTAGCCCAAGCGTCCCGCCCATGGCGTTACCTCAATTGGATGGCCCAAACTATATCTTGAACTTCGAACCCTAACCGCTTGAATATCATGCCCACTCCCCCGCGGTCACGCTCAAAATGATGCTTCTCCGAAGCGTACAGCCGGGTGACTTTAAGCTCCCGGCAGTAGCGAAGCAGCTCGGTAAAGATCGTGATGGGGAACCAGCCGGCGCGATAGAGCGGGTCGAGCCAAAACATATCGACCTGTGCCTGCAGGGTCGTGGCGTAGTGGAGCCCCGGACCGGCGATCAGGAAGAGGTAGCCGACGAGCATCCCGTTGTCGCGCACCGTGAGGATGCGCAGGTTACCGTCGAAATCGAGCGCGAAATACTTGTCCCAATCGGGTTCGAGCTGGATCGCGTCTTTGTGCGTCGCCAGCTCGTCGTAGTGCTTCTTAAAAAGCGGTGGGAGTTCCCGGGCTATTGGGCCAAGGCGCTCCCACTGCAGGCTAGGCGTTTCGAGGTCCAGGGGATCGAACGGTCGCCCCTTTAAGTCCTGAACGTGTTGCATTGTCGTTTACGCTCCCGGCACCTGATGGCACTTTCGTGCTCGCATCAGACGCCGAGGGCGAACGATCCGTCAAGCCTTCAAGCAGGCTGGTTGACTTTACCTTTGTCGACATTGGCTTGCTCCACAGTTTGGCCACCCCCCATCGAGGCCGTGGTGTTTACCACGTTCGCGGGCTTGGGTTCAAACCCGGAGGGCCGCTGTGCGTCGTGTCACCGGCGGCGAGGCCGCGGCGCGGATCATCTTCGGGCTTGCCTTCGTTCGGGCGCATCGGGCCATCCGACAGGCGCGCGCCGCCAAACGGGTTGGCCGGCGTCGGCTCTTTGCCATCGGTGTCGACCGGCAGCTCCATCGCCGCGAGGGCCTTGGTCAAGTCATCGGGCTCGCGCGGAGCGTTGCGCGGATCGCCTTCATAGCTATGGCGTTCTTCGTCCCATTTGGCCACATCCTCTTTGGCCTTCTGGATGCGCTCGATATCGCGTGCGTTGCGGGCTTCGTTTGCTGCAGCGCCGTTGCTCTCGTCAGGCTGTGCCCGGTACTCGGTCGACACGAGCGTCCCGCCGCGGTTGAAGGTCAGCACGACATCGTCGGCGCCGTCCTTACCGATCAGGGTGATGCGGGATTTCGTGGTGTCGGCGTCGAGCACCTCGAAGAAAAGGTCAATGGTGGGCGCGCTGTCATCGTCCTCGACAGGCTTGACGTGAACGGTCTGCTGCGCAATCGCGAAGGGGAGCTTCGACATGGCCATTCTCCTGTGGAAAAGCCCCGGGTGCCTAGAAGACGCCCGGGGCTTTCAAAAGTTCCAGCGCCTTATTTGAGCGCTTCGACCACCATGCCGTTAGCGATCACTTCGTTGGCAGCGCCGCCGGCAGACTGACCGGTGCACTTCACGAGCACCGCGGCAGTCAATGTCTCGGCACCGTCAACCGAGTTCACGGATGGGGAGACGTTGTAGATGCCCTGCCCGGTGTAGCCTTGCGTGGTAGCCGACTTACGCGTGATGACCTGCGAGAGCTGCCACTGACCGCCGGCCGAAGACGAAGCGGTGATCACAGAGGCGCCGAAGTAGAGTCTCGCGGTCTTGGCCGCACCGCCAGCAGCAGTGCCCCAGCAGGTGACGCGCATGCTGTCGCCGCCGGCAGCGAGTTGGTTTGGCGCAACAGTGTAGGACTGCAGGGTTACCTCTGCGGTCGTGGCCGTATTACCGGCAGACAGCGTAGAGGCGCTGATCTTGCCAGTTGCGCCGTTGAACGACGTGATCAACTGGTTGAGGAAGGACTGGACGTCCGCAGCGGGCACTGGCCCGACGATGAGCGGGACGTTGGCACCAAACGCAATCGCGCCAGCGCAGAGCACCGCGGCGGCCGTCGAGAGAAGTCGCTTGAACATGGTGATCTCCTAGCTGGTGGACTTCGTGTCCGGGGTGAAGGATAGAGCCTAGTTCCTTGTTCGTCTACAGCTTTATGATCTTCTGGACAATGAGGGCCGGCGTCCAAAGACTTAGGCCCGCACCGCCGCCGCCGGTAAACGCTGCGCCTGTCAGGCTCGCGCTAATACCAGTAGCGGCGGCTTGCGTGGGTTGGTTGCCGAGCCCTGAACTGGTCGAGGGTTGCATAAAGCCCGTAATAGCTCCGGCGGGTGTAGTGGCTGCCGAAATGTCATGCGTGTGGCCCGGATCGCTGATCGACACCCCAAGCACCGATGTGTTGAGCACAAAATCATCAATCATGGCCTTCGAGAGCGCCGTCGAACCCACGCCGCAACTGCCCGCGAGAGTGCCGCCGCCACAGTTAGTGGCTCGCGCTGACCCGTTGTCGACAGCGGCGGTGCCGCGGCCGCGCAGGTCGGGGATACCAATATTCGAGGCATCCCCGCCGTAGGTGTTGCCGAGCGCCGCGTAGAGTTGCGGGAAGGTTGCAACGGGCAGTGTGCTGCCCTGCGCGACTATCCAGCCGGCGGGGATGCTAATATCAGGCCCGGCAAAGTCAGCGATCGTGCCCGGGTAGAACATCGTGCCTTCGATGACCCAACGGGTGCCATCGTAGACCACCGTCACCATCGTGTTGATTGTCAGCTCGCCACCGACAGTCGGGCCAGCCCCATAGGGCGTGTTGCGCCACACCGCGACGGCCCCGCCGCCGTTCACGTTGAGCGTGACCGCAGACACGTTCGTTATGCTCGGCTTGAACGTGACCCGGCGTCCAGCCGCGAGCGTGAAGCCTGTAGGCGTGAGTGACGACACCGACTGCGAAGCCGCGATCCCGCCGCCGGTCCCGTAGTAGCTCGCCGTGCCGCCCGAGGCCGGCGCTAGCGGCGTGGTCAAGCCGATCAGCGCGGTGATGTCGTTGTTCACACCTGCAGCCGCGGCGTTCGTGAAGCACGTCACCAGCGCGTTGTAGTTCGCCATGACCTGCGTAGCGTCGGCCGTGGTGTTGTTCTGTAGCTGGAACGGAAGCGTGCAGGTGATGCCTGCATTCACGATCCGCACGCCATAGGCGCCGGCGAGTAGAGCTGCAGCCGCTAGGCAGGCGAGAATTTTCTTCATGCTGACACCGGGTAAGGGAGAAGATAGCCGAGCATTTCGTAACGGAAGTAGGTGCGCCCGACGCGGACACTCTGCCCGCACTGGCCAACCGCAGTGAACGCCATGCGCTGAAACACGATCGGCGCGGTCCAAAACATCTGGCGCGGCTGTAACGCGCTCGCGGCGCCAAGCCAAGAGGCTTGACCCCATTGGAACTGCCCCCACAGCGTCGCCTCGCCCTGCTGCGGGATCGTGACGCTATTGAGCACAACACCATCCTGATCCTGCACCGAACAGCTAACTGGCCCCGCCGCGGCTGTGAGCGCGCAGGTGAACGTCGTCTCGATCATATTATTCTGGCACATCTGGTCGGTATTCGGCAGCAGCGACGTCTGATAGCGCCACGTGAGCTGCGTACCGTTCTCGACATAGGTGCTGTTGAGAACCTGCGCGGCGTCGGACTGCCACAGCGTCGCGAGCACGCCGATTGGCGTCTTAATGAACGTGTTATTGTAGGGTTGGATCAGCGAGCTGGGGAACGTGTGTGGACCAGTCCATACACCGCGCGCGAAGTTAAAGAACCACTCTTCATTGGGCGTGCCCGGCGCGAACCCGTTCTGCGTCGAGATGCGCAGCGTGTTGCCGCCAGCACAAGCTGCCACGCGCGAAGGCACTACGGAATAGGTGAACGGCACCGTGACGCCCGTACCTGCAACGCCGATCGGGTCGCCCACGTTGCCCATGGTGTCGATCAGGCGGAACCCTCCCCCCGACACG
>Ga0193752_1001328_pt1 | contig 20734 bp, 32 predicted proteins | sample H1c1metaG_FD_144924 | JGI IMG/M metagenome (GOLD analysis project Ga0193752, IMG submission 144924) | Soil microbial communities from a riparian zone of the East river system, Colorado, United States - H1c1 | ecosystem: Environmental > Terrestrial > Soil > Riparian zone | place: USA: East River...
GTTCCCCGGCGACGACCTCCCGGTCATCCAGGGCTCGGCCCTCGGCGGGCTCAACGCCGAGCCGCAGTGGGTGGCGAAGATCGAGGAGCTCATGGACGCGGTCGACACCTACATCCCGACGCCGGAGCGCGCGATCGACCGCCCGTTCCTGATGCCGATCGAGGACGTGTTCACGATCACCGGCCGTGGGACCGTCGTGACGGGCCGCGTCGAGCGCGGCTCGATCAAGGTCGGCGAGCCGGTGGAGATCATCGGGATCGCGGAGGAGAAGCAGACGAGCACCGTCACGGGCGTCGAGATGTTCAGGAAGCTGCTGGACTCCGCGCAGGCGGGGGACAACGCGGGCATCCTGCTTCGCGGGATCGAGAAGGACAACGTGACGCGTGGGATGGTGCTCTCGAAGCCGAACTCGGTGCAGCCGCACAAGGAGTTCGAGTGCGAGGTGTACATCCTGAGCAAGGAGGAGGGCGGCCGCCACACGCCGTTCTTCAAGGGTTACCGTCCGCAGTTCTACTTCCGGACGACCGACGTGACCGGCGACATCGAGCTGAACGAGGGGGTTGAGATGGTGATGCCGGGCGACAACACGTCGTTCCGTGTGAAGCTGATCCAGCCGATCGCGATGGAGGACGGCCTCCGCTTCGCGATCCGTGAGGGGGGCCGCACCGTGGGTGCCGGCGTCGTCTCCAAGATCCTCGACTGAACACACCTGTCCGTGGCCCGCGGGTAGTCCCGCGGGCCACAGACTTCTCGCAATACCATGGCTAATCAGACGATCCGGATCAAGCTCAAGTCGTACGACCACTCGCTGGTCGACAAGAGCGCCGAGAAGATCATCCGCACCGTGAAGAGCACGGGCGCCGTCGTCAGCGGCCCCATCCCGCTCCCCACGCGCAAGCAGATTTTCACCGTGCTCCGTGGGCCCCACGTCGACAAGAAGAGCCGGGAGCAGTTCGAGATCCGCGCGCACAAGCGGCTCATCGACATCCTCTCGACCTCGTCCAAGACGGTCGATGCCCTGATGAAGCTGGAGCTTCCCAGCGGCGTCGATGTCGAGATCAAGGTCTGATCGGGCTCGCCCCGATCCGTCCCCCCATCGCCATGCTGCGCCGCTTCACGCCCCTTGTCCTCGCCGCCCTCGCGGTCGTCGCCCTCCCGGCGTGCGACATGCTGGGGAATGGCGACGACGACCCGCGTACCGACGCCGAACTGATGGTCGGGACGTGGGACGCGACGACGGCCAACGTGATCGTGGACATCGGCCCGGCCAACGTGCCGGTGCCGGTGGCGAGCCTGGCCGCCGCGGGCGACCAGCAGCGGTTCACGTTCACGCAGGGCGGCACGTTCACCTTCGTGTAGGGAAAGAGTGTTTGTCGCACGATCACGATCGAGTACCAGGGGACGACCTACGTCAACATCCCGCTCCCCGACGGGCCGGTGTCGCTCAGCGGCACCTACACCCTCGACGAGGACGCCGACGAGATCCACTTCTCGACGGTCGCGGGCCAGACGGCGGACGACTTCCACCTCGCCTACGACTTCAGCGGGAGCGCCAGCTCGCGCCTGAGCCTGGAGGCCGAGGACCCGCAGACGCTCGCGCGTCTGTTCGGGCTGGCCGGTGACGAGTACGAGGCGTTTGCCCAGTACGTCGTCGGCGGCTCCATCACCTACGGGCGGCTCAACTGAGCGGCCACTCTCTCTCGCTTAACTAAACCGACGAGGTTTCAATGAGCGGCATTCTCGGCCGAAAGGTCGGCATGACCACCATCTTCGATGAGGCGGGCAACCAGATTGTCTGCACCGTCATCGAGGCCGGCCCCTGCGCCGTCACGCAGGTGAAGAACGAGGAGACGGACGGCTACACGGCCGTGCAGCTCGCGTTCGGCGACAAGAAGGAGAAGCACACGACGAAGGCGCTCCAGGGCCACTTCAAGAAGGCCAACACCGGCCCGAAGCGGCACGTCATCGAGTTCCGGGACCACGCGCAGGCCGGCGAGCTCGCGCTCGGCGACACCCTCACCGTGAGCGACGTGTTCGCTGACGGCGACAAGATCCATGTCGTGGGTACGTCGAAGGGCAAGGGGTTCCAGGGCGTCGTGAAGCGGCACGGCTTCGGCGGCGTCATGCAGCAGTCGCACGGCCAGCACAACCGGCTCCGTGCGCCGGGCTCCATCGGGCAGTCCTCCTACCCCAGCCGCGTCTTCAAGGGCGTGAAGATGGGCGGGCGGATGGGCAACGACCGCGTCACGGTGAAGAACCTCCGCGTCGTGCGCGTGATGGCGGACCAGAACCTGCTCCTCATCCGCGGCGCCGTCCCCGGCGCGAAGAACTCCGTCCTCGAGATCCGCAAGGTGAACGCCTGAGCGCGCCGCCGAACCGAACAGACCCATGAAGCTCCCTGTTTACTCCCGCGCCGGACAGGAGACCGGCCGCACCGTCGAACTCGACGAGGCGGTGTTCGGGGTCGAGCCCAATGACCACGTCATCTGGCTCGACGTCCGCTCCATCCAGGCCGCCGCCCGCCAGGGCACGCACAAGACGAAGGAGCGCGCCGAGGTGTCCTACTCCACGCGCAAGCTCTTCCGTCAGAAGGGGACCGGCGGCGCCCGCCGCGGCTCCCGCAAGAGCCCGCTGCTCCGCAAGGGCGGCACCGTCTTCGGCCCGAAGCCGCACGAGTACAACGTGCGCGTGAACCGGAAGACGAAGCAGCTCGCGCGCCGCAGCGCACTCGCCCACAAGCTCCGCGAAGACGTTGTCCGCATCATCGAGGACCTCCAGATCGACGCGCCGAAGACGCGTGAGATGGTGGCGCTCCTCTCGGGCAACGGCTACGCCGACCGCAAGGTGCTCCTCCTCACGGCGGCGCACGACGAGACGGTGTACCGCTCGGGCCGCAACCTCCCGAAGCTCTCGATCCTCCCGGCCACCACGGCCTCGACGGTCGACCTTCTGGGGGCCCAGGCCATCCTCCTCACGGAGGGTGCCATCGAGGCGCTCACGAACGCGCTCCGTCCGGCCGAGAAGGCCACGGGCCTCGTGAACAGCGAGGAGACGGTGGCCGAGACGGCCGTCGAGCCGAAGGCGCCCCGGTCTGCCGCGCCGACGCGTGGCAAGAAGGCCGCTGCTGCTGCCGCCGCCGCCGCTGCGGTCGCTGAGGAGGCGCCCGTCGCTGAGGAGGCACCGGTGGCCGAGATCCCCGCCGTGGCCGACGAGGCCGCGACGGAGGCGCCGGTGGCCGAGCCCGCCGCCCCGGAGGCGACCGATGAGGTCGCCGCCGACGACACGGCCGCCGACGAGACGGTTGCGACCGACGAGGCTGCGACCGACACGGCCGCCGCCGAGCCCACGACCGACGAGGCCGTGTCCGACGAGGACGCGACCGACGACGAGACCCCCGCCGCCTGAGCGCGCATCCGGACCAAGACATGCCCCGCGACATCCTCATCCGTCCGATTGTCACCGAGAAGATGACCCGCCTCACCGAGGAGGGCAAGCATTACGGCTTCCAGGTGGACAAGGAGGCGAACAAGATCGAGATCCGGAAGGCGCTCGAAGCCCGCTACCCCGACATCCGGATCAAGGAGGTCCGGACGATGGTGGTGCGCGGCAAGCGCCGCCGGCAGTTCACCAAGAAGGGCCTCGTACAGGGCCGCCGGCCCTCGTACAAGAAGGCCATCGTGACGCTGATCTCCGGCGAGATCGACTTCTACGAGAGCGTCTAAGGGCGCCGCGCAAGCGACTCCCCTGACCCCGCTCGCTCACGGGCGCAAAGCCAGCCGCGAGGCTCGCAGCTAAGCCCGAAACCCCAGACCCATGGCCATCCGCAAGCTCAAGCCGACCACCCCCGGTCAGCGCCAGCGCTCGGTTTCCGCCTTCGACACGATCACCAAGTCGGAGCCGGAGAAGAGCCTGCTCGCGCCGCTGACCCGGAAGGGCGGGCGCAACAACAACGGGCGCATCACGACGCGCCACCAGGGCGGCGGCCACAAGCGCCGCTACCGCATCATCGACTTCAAGCGCGACAAGCCGGGCGTCCCGGCCCGCGTCGTGTCGGTGGAGTACGACCCGAACCGCAGCGCGCGGATCGCCCTGCTGGCCTACGCCGACGGCGACAAGCGCTACATCATCGCGCCGGACAAGGTGGAGGTGGGCCAGACCCTCCTCTCCGGTCCCGAGGCGCCGCCGGACCGCGGCAACGCGCTCCCGCTCCAGAACATCCCGCTCGGCACGGTCGTCCACGCGATCGAGATGAAGCCGGGGAAGGGCGCCCAGATGGCGCGCTCGGCCGGGACGTTCGCGCAGCTCACGGCCCGCGAGGGCCGGATGGCGACGCTGAAGCTCCCCTCGGGCGAGGTTCGCATGGTCCCGGTGCAGTGCATGGCCACGATCGGCGTGGTGTCGAACCCGGACCACATGAACATCGAGATGGGGAAGGCCGGCCGCAGCCGCTGGAAGGGCATCCGCCCGACCGTCCGCGGCGTGGTCATGAACCCCGTCGACCACCCGATGGGCGGCGGCGAGGGGAAGGCCTCGGGCGGCCACCCGCGCAGCCCGTGGGGCCAGCAGTCGAAGGGTCTCAAGACCCGTCGCCGCAGCAAGCCCTCGAACAAGTTCATCGTCCGCCGCCGCAACAAGAAGTGATCGGATAGCGGATTTCGGATTGCGGATTTCGGAGTTGAACGCTCCTCCGCTTTCCCGATCCGCAATCCGAAATCCGAAATCCGAAATCTCAAATGGCACGTTCCCTCAAGAAGGGCCCCTTCATCTCGATCACTCTCCGCGAGAAGGTCGAGGAGATGAACGGGGCCGGGCGCAAGCGGGTGATCAAGACCTGGAGCCGCGCCTCGATGATCTCGCCCGACATGCTCGGGCACACCTTCGCCGTCCACAACGGGAAGCAGTTCATCCCCGTCTACGTGACCGAGAACATGATCGGGCACAAGCTCGGCGAGTTCTCCCCCACCCGCACGTTCCGCGGCCACGCCGGCGAGCGGAAGGACAAGAAGCGGAAGAAGTAACCGCCCGCCGGCGGCCCGGGGCGGACAGACCCCTGTGGTCTCCCGTCGCACCGACCGGCCCTCAGCTACCAGACCCATGCAAGCACGTGCTCTCCGGCGGTACATCCGCAGCTCGCCCCGCAAGATGCGCATCGTCGCGAACGTCGTTCGCGGCAAGCGGGTGCAGGACGCGCTCCGTACGCTCCACTTCATGCCGCAGAAGGCGGCCCGCCCCATCGAGCTGACGATCCAGTCGGCCGTCGCCAACCTCTTCGACCTGAACAAGGACGAGCGGGTGGACGAGACGGCCCTCGTCGTCGCCGAGATCAAGGTGGACGAGGCGCCGTTCTTCAAGCGGTTCCGCCCCGTCTCCCGCGGGCGCGCCCACGGCATCATCAAGCGCTCCAGCCACCTCACCGTCATCGTCGGCACGGCTGACGCGGCGGCGGACGGCGCCGAAGGCTAAAACCGACACCGAATACCTCCATGGGACAGAAGATCAACCCCGTCGGCTTCCGCCTCGGCATCATCCGCGGCTGGGACTCCAACTGGTTCACCAGCGGGTCCTACGCCGACAAGATCGTCGAGGACGAGGAGATCCGCCGCTACCTCAAGGCCCGCCTCAAGAAGGCCGGGCTCGCCCGCGTCGTCATCGAGCGGACGCCGAAGCGCGTCATCCTCACGCTGCACACCTCCCGTCCGGGCGTCGTCATCGGCCGCGGCGGCGCGGAGGTGGAGAAGCTCCGCGAGGAGCTTCGCCAGCTGACGAACAAGGACATCCAGATCAACATCAACGAGATCAAGCGCCCCGAGCTGGACGCCGCTCTCGTTGCCCAGAACGTCGCGCAGCAGCTGGAGGGCCGTGTGTCCTTCCGCCGTGCGATGAAGCAGGCGCTTTCGGCCTCCATGCGAATGGGCGCCGAGGGCATCCGCATCAAGCTCTCCGGGCGCCTCGGCGGCGCCGAGATGAGCCGGACGGAGCAGTACCTGGAGGGGCGCGTCCCGCTCCACACGCTCCGCGCCGACATCGACTACGCCGAGGCCACGGCCTTCACGATCTACGGCACGTCCGGCGTGAAGGTGTGGATCTTCCACGGGGAGATCATCGGGAAGCCCGACCTCAGCCCCAACGCCCAGGTCCGCCGTGAGGCGGCGGCCCCGCCGGTGCCCGAGCGGCGCCGTCGTGACCGCGCCGAGGGCGGCGGTGGCCGCGAAGGCGGCGGCCGTGGTGGCCGTGACGGCGGCGGCGCCGGTGGCGGCGCTGGTGCCGGCGGTGGCGGCGGCCGTGGCGACAACCGCGGTGGCGGTGGCGGCGGTGGCCGTCGCCCGCGCCGTGGCGGTGGCGGCGGCGGCGGTGCCGCCTGAGGAATCCCGAGAACGACCTAGACTGACAAACCCATGTTGCAGCCCAAGCGGACCAAGTACCGCCGCGTACAGAAGGGCCGGATGAAGGGCGTCGCCCAGCGCGGCGCCGATGTCGCCTTCGGCGACTTCGGCATCAAGACGCTCGAAGCCGCCTGGATCACGAGCCGCCAGATCGAGGCCGCCCGTATCGCCATGACCCGCCGGATGAAGCGCGTCGGCAAGGTGTGGATCCGCATCTTCCCCGACAAGCCCATCACGCGGAAGCCCGCCGAGACCCGAATGGGTTCCGGTAAGGGCGCGCCGGAGGGGTTCGTGGCCGTCGTCAAGCCCGGCCGCATCCTCTTCGAGCTTGGCGGTGTGCCCGAGGAACTCGCCCGCGAGGCGATGAACCTGGCCATCCAGAAGCTCCCGATCAAGTGCAAGATCGTGGTCCGGCCCGACTTCCACACCATCGCCCCGCCCGCCTCTGCCGGTGGTGACGGCGAGGAGGTCAGCGTCGCCACGGCCAACGTCGTCGTCCCGACCCTTGAGGTCGAGGCGCCGGACGCCCCTGCCGTCGATGACGACGGCGCCGACGAGGCCGAGGCCTGAGCCCCCGTACCCCCATGAAGCCCAAGGACATCCGCGAGCTCTCCGTCCAGGAGATCGAGCAGCGCATCGTCGAGGAGACCCAGGACCTCGGGAAGCTGCGCTTCCAGAAGGCCGTCGCCGCACTCGAGAACCCCATCGTGCTTCGCCAGAAGCGCCGGGACATCGCGCGCATGGAGACGATCCTTCGTCAGAAGCAGGCCGAGGCCGGCGCCGAGGGCTGAACCCCTCTGGCACCCCGCCCCCCGACGCCGCTTTCGAGCGGTCGGTGGGGTGGGGCGCCCGGCTTAGCCAACGCCTCACAGAAGCGCGGCGCGGCGCCGCGTAGCTTCTCCGATCTGTAGGGCCCCGGCCGTTACGACGTCCGGGGCCCGTTCTCGCACCGCTGGTGCAACCGTAGTTGGTGGGGTGCCGGCCCACCAAGCGAATCAAACGCCCCCCAGGGGCCCACCGATGGCTGAAGTCACGACTACCGCCGCCTCCACGGCGGCTACGACCGCCGAGGCGGCTGAGCGCAACGCGCGCAAGCTCCGCGTCGGGCTGGTCGTCTCCGACAAGATGGACAAGACGATCACCGTCTCGATCGAGCGGCAGGTGAAGCACCCGATCTACGGCAAGTTCGTCAAGAAGACGACCAAGCTGAAGGCGCACGACGAGACCAACGACGCCCGCTCGGGCGACACGGTCCGTATCCAGGAGACCCGCCCGCTGTCGAAGACGAAGCGCTGGCGGCTCGTGGAGGTCGTCGAGCGCGCTCGCTAATCCCCCCCACTGTAGCAACCCAGAAGCCATGATCCAGCAGGAGTCCAGGCTCGCTGTGGCCGACAACAGCGGGGCGAAGGAGGTGCTCTGCATCCGCGTCCTCGGCGGCACCAAGCGCCGCTATGCCGGCATCGGCGACAAGATCGTCGTCACCGTCAAGAACGCGATCCCCGGCGGCAACGTGAAGAAGGGCGACGTCTCGAAGGCGGTCATCGTCCGCACCACGAAGGAGTACCGCCGCAAGGACGGCTCCTACATCCGGTTCGACGAGAACGCCGCGGTCCTCCTCAACGACGCCGACGAGCCGCGCGGTACCCGAATCTTCGGGCCCGTCGCGCGTGAGCTCCGCGAGCGCCAGTTCATGCGGATCGTCTCCCTCGCCCCCGAGGTCCTTTAACCTGCGGGCGAAGCCACGCGAAGCCGACAGAAGCCATGCCGCGCACGACGAACAAGCAGAAGAAGCTCCACGTGAAGAAGGGCGACCAGGTCGCCCTCACCAAGGCGATCACGTCCTACAAGGACGAGTTCTCCCGCACGAAGGGGTTCACCGGCCGCATCCTGGCCGTTTTCCCCGAGAAGGAGCGGATCATCGTGGAGGGCGTGAACATCCGCGTCCGCCACACGAAGCCGAACCAGACCCACCCGCAGGGCGGCCGCATCGAGCGGGAGATGCCGATCCACGTCTCGAACGTGATGCCGCTCGACGGCAACGGCAAGCCCACCCGCATCGGGCGCAAGCGCGTCGAGGACACCGCCACCGGCAAGAGCCGCTGGGTCCGCGTCGCGCGCACGACCGGCGAGGAGATCGACCAGTAGGCCCCGGCCTCCCCCGGTCCCCCCGCACCCCGCACTCCGAATCCTTCAGCCCGTCCACGAGACGGCCCGCTCCCGGCCCGCGCCCCGTAAGGCGCGCTGCCGACCGGCCCGTCCGACGACGCTCGACCATGGAAGCCAACTACTCCCCGCGACTCAAGGACCGCTATCAGGCGGAGATCGTCGACGCGCTCACGAAGCGCTTCGGCTACATCAACGTCATGCAGGTCCCGCGCCTGGTCAAGATCTCCGTCAACAAGGGGGTCGGCGAGGCGTCGCAGAACAAGAAGCTCCTCGACGACGCCGTGCAGGAGCTTCGCATCGTCACCGGCCAGCAGCCCGCCGTGCGGCTGGCCCGGAAGTCGATCTCGAACTTCAAGCTCCGCGACGGGATGCCCGTCGGCGCCGCCGTCACGCTCCGCGGCGTGCGGATGTGGGAGTTCCTCGACCGGCTGGTCACGCTCGCGCTCCCGCGCGTCCGCGACTTCCGCGGCATCCCCGACCGCTCGTTCGACGGCCGCGGCAACTACACCCTCGGCATCAAGGAGCAGATCATCTTCCCGGAGATCGACATCGACAAGGTCGACCGCATCTCGGGGCTCGACGTGACGTTCGTCACGACGGCCAAGACGGACGAGGAGGCGTACTGGCTCCTGAAGGAGCTGGGCATGCCGTTCGTCCGTCGCGAGGAAGAGCAGACCGCCTGACGCCCCCTTAGCCCAACCGAACCGATGGCACGCACCGCCCTCATCGCCAAGCAGGCGCAGCGTCAGAAGCTGGTGGAGAAGTACGCCGAGCGTCGGAAGGCCCTCAAGGCCGCCGGCGACTACGACGGGCTCCAGAAGCTCCCCCGCGACTCCAGCGCCACCCGCCTCAAGAACCGCTGCGCGCTCACCGGCCGCCCCCGCGCCTACATGCGGAAGTTCGGCCTCAGCCGCATCATGTTCCGCGAGATGGCCCACGACGGCAAGATCCCCGGCGTCCGCAAGGCCAGCTGGTAGATAGGGCTTCGGTCTTGGGGCTTTGGTCTTCGGGAATACCCCCGGGCCGGAGCGCATTCCCAAAGACCAAAGTCCTAAGACCAAAGTCCCATTCCTCTAGCGGCTAAGCGGGCGTAGCCCCGAACTGGCCGAAGACCTCCCAATGAGCGCGATCTCCGACCCCGTCGCGGACTTCCTCACCCGAATCCGCAACGCCCAGAAGGCCCGTCACCCCTTCACCGATGTCCCTGCGTCCAAGCTCAAGCGGGCGATGACGCAGATCCTGATGGACAAGGGGTACGTCAAGAACTACCTCAACGTCGACGACGGCAACCAGGGGTTCATCCGGATCTACCTCAAGTACGAGCGGGGCGGTCGCCCCGTGATCCAGGAGATCAAGCGGATCTCCAAGCCCGGCCTCCGCCGCTACTCCGGCACCGAGACGCTCCCGCGCGTCATGAACGGGCTCGGCATCGCCATCGTCTCGACCTCGCAGGGGTTGATGACGGACAAGGAGGCGCGCCGCGCCGGCATCGGCGGCGAAGTACTCGCCACCGTCCGCTAAGCCCCGCCCCCAGAGCCAACCAGAGCCATGTCGCGCATCGGAAAGCTGCCCATCACGCTCCCGGAGGGGGTCGAGATCCAGGTGCAGGAGAACAACGTCGTCGTCGCCCGGGGCCCGAAGGGCACCATCGGCGCGCGGATCGACCCGGACATGACCGTCTCCATGGAAGACGGCGTCCTCACGGTCATCCGCCCCACCGAGCAGAAGCGCCACCGCGCCCTCCACGGGCTCAGCCGCTCGCTCATCCAGAACCTCATCACCGGCGTCACGGACGGCTACCGCAAGCAGCTCGACGTGATCGGCGTCGGCTACCGCGCCGAGGTGAAGAACGGTGTGCTCGAACTCGCCCTCGGGTTCTCGCACCCCATCTACTTCATCGCGCCGGGCGGCGTCGCGCTCACGGCCACCACCGAGCGCGGTCAGCCCCCGAAGGTGTTCGTCGAGGGTATCGACAAGCAGCTCGTCGGGCAGGTCGCCGCCAAGATCCGCGGGCTTCGTCCGCCGGAGCCCTACAAGGGCAAGGGCATCCGCTACACCGACGAGTTCGTCCGCCGCAAGGCCGGCAAGACGGCCGCGCGCTAAGGCGCGTGTGATCGGTGATTGGTGATCAGGGATTAGAAAATCCAATCACCAATCACCCATCGCTCATCACTCCTCTCGCGTGGCCTGCCGGCCGGAAATCGGCGGCCCCAGACGCACCACCCCATGAAGACCAAGCTTGAGCAGCGCGCGCGCATCCGCCGCCGGATCCGCGCCAAGGTGGCCGGCACGGCCGGGCGCCCGCGCCTGAGCGTGTTCCGCTCCAACAAGTTCATCTACGCCCAGCTCATCGACGACGCCTCCGGGCGCACCCTCGCCGCGGCCTCCAGCCGCGAGGAGGGCGTCGACGGCGCCTCGCGCGTCGAGAAGAGCAAGGTCGTCGGCCAGCGCCTCGCCGAGCGCGGCAAGGCCGCCGGCGTCGAGTCTGTCGTTTTCGACCGCGGCGGTTACCGCTACCACGGCAACGTCCGCGCCCTCGCAGAGGGGGCCCGCGACGGCGGCCTCCAGTTCTGAGCCCAGATACACCCATGGCGAACCAGGATCGCAGCGGCAACCGCCGCGCCAAGGCCAGCGAGCAGACGAACCTCATCGAGCGGCTCGTCGCCATCAACCGCGTCGCGAAGGTGGTCAAGGGCGGCCGTCGCTTCTCGTTCAACGCCGTCGTCGTCGTCGGCGACGGGGCCGGCACCGTCGGCCACGGCCTCGGCAAGGCCAACGAGGTCGCCGACGCCATCGCGAAGGGGACGGAGGCGGCCAAGAAGAGCATGATCAAGGTGCCCCTCACGGAGCACGCGACCATCCCCCACGCGGTGCGCGGGCGGCAGGACGCGGGCTCGGTGCTCCTCAAGCCGGCCACGCCGGGTACCGGCGTCATCGCCGGCGGCGGCGTCCGCGCCGTGCTGGAGTGCGCGGGGATCCACAACGTGCTCTCGAAGAGCCAGGGCTCCTCGAACCCCCACAACGTCGTCGCCGCGACGATGGACGCGCTCACGCAGCTCCAGGACCCCGAGGAGGTGGCCAAGCGCCGCGGGATCTCCGTCCGGCGCGTCTATCAGGGCTAGGAGGACTTCGGTCTTGGGGCTTTGGTCTTTGGGAATACCTCCCGGATCGAAGCGCATTCCCAAAGACCAAAGTCCCAAGCCCTAAGCCCCAAGACCTAAGACCGATGCCCACCGTCAAGATCACGCAGGTGCGGAGCCAGATCCGCCGTCCCGAGAACCAGAAGCGCACGCTCGTGGCGCTCGGGCTGGGGAAGATGAACCGCACCGTCGAGCACGAGGCGACCCCGCAGATCCGCGGGATGATCGCCCGGGTGCAGCACCTCGTCTCCGTCGAGGAGCAGGCCGCCTGACCCCGCGGGGCCGGACGGCGGGGCTCGCCCCGCGCCCGGCCCCTGTATGACCCCTTGCGGGCCCTTTCACGTAAAAGGCACCGCCGATCGGCCGGGGGAGGCTGCCCGCCTCCCTAGTTTAGCCGGTCTACTTGCGAGTCCGCCCCGGCGTGACGCTCTCCCCGAGCGCGCGGCCGGGCGCGGGCGTCTTTAGCCCCGCCACCTCAGGTGGCCCCTAAGATGGACCTCAGCACGCTCGCCCCCGCCCCGGGCGCGACGAAGAACAAGAAGCGCATCGGCCGCGGCCAGGGCTCCGGCCACGGCGGCACCTCCACGAAGGGCCACAAGGGCCAGAAGTCCCGCTCCGGCGGCGGCGTCCCGGTGTGGTTCGAGGGCGGCCAGATGCCGATCCAGCGGCGGCTCCCGAAGTACGGGTTCAAGAACCGCAACCGCGTCGCCTACGACGCCGTGAACCTCTACCAGCTCGCGGGCCTCGTTGAGGAGGGGCGCCTGGAGGCCGGTCAGTCCGTCACCACGGCTACGCTCCGCACCCTCGGGGTTGTGAGCAAGAACGGCCGGATCAAGGTGCTCGGCGACGGCGACTTCGCCGTCAAGCTCGCCGTGGAGGCCCACGCGTTCTCGGCCAGCGCGCGCGAGAAGATCGAGGCGGCGGGCGGCTCCGCCACCGTCGTCGCCTAAATGTTCTTCGGGCTTCGGCCTTTGGGCTTGGGAATGACCAAGCCCGAAGACCAAAGCTCGAAGCCCTAAGCTCAAAGCTTCTATGTCTTCGATCGCGGAAAACCTCCGCAACGTCTGGCGGATCCACGAGCTGCGGCAGCGGATCCTCTTCACGCTGGGGATCCTCCTCGTCTACCGCCTCGGGTCGTACATCACGATCCCGGGCGTCGACGCGAGCGCCCTTGAGGCGCTCACCCAGAACCAGGGCGACAGCGGGCAGGGGCTCTTCGGGCTCTTCAACCTGTTCGTGGGCGGCGCCTTCTTCCGGGCCGGCATCTTCGCGCTCGGGATCATGCCGTACATCACGGCCAGCATCATCATCCAGCTCCTAGGAGCGGTGGTGCCGTACTTCCAGAAGCTCCAGCGCGAGGGCGAGGAGGGGCGCCGGAAGATCACCCAGATGAGCCGGTACTTCACCCTGGTCATCACGGCGCTCCAGGCCATCGGCTACGCGATCAACCTCCGGGCCACGACCGGCGACGCCATCGTGATCGGACCCGTGGCGTTCATCTTCGTCACCGTCATCACGCTCACCGCAGGCACCGTCTTCGTGATGTGGCTCGGCGAGCGGATCACGGAGAAGGGGATCGGGAACGGGATCTCGCTGATCATCATGGTCGGCATCATCGCCTTCCTGCCCGCCTCGATCTACAACGAGGTCGACGCCGGCTCGAACCTCTTCGTGTTCCTCATCGAGATCGCGGCGCTGTTCGTCGTGACCGCCATCGTCGTGCTCTTCACGATGGGCACGCGGCGGATCCCGGTGCAGTACGCCAAGCGCGTCGTGGGCCGGAAGGTCTACGGCGGGACGACGCAGTACCTCCCGCTCCGCGTGACGGCGGCCGGCGTCATGCCGATCATCTTCGCGCAGTCGATCATGTTCATCCCGAGCACGATCGCGCAGTTCTTCCCGGAGAGCGGGTTCTGGCAGGTGATCGGGCGGGCGACCGGCGACCCCTTCGGGTTCGCCTACTCCCTGATCTTCTTCATCATCTGCGTCTTCTTTACGTACTTCTACACCGCCATCGCGGTGAACCCGCAGGAGATGGCGGACACGATGAAGCGGCAGGGCGGCTTCATCCCGGGCATCCGGCCGGGCCGCCAGACGAGCGAGTTCATCGACACGATCCTGACGCGGGTCACGCTCCCGGGCGCCCTCTTCATCTCGCTCATCGCCATCCTCCCGGCGGTCGTGGTGCAGTTCGGCGTGCTCCCGGGCTTCGCCCACTTCTTCGGCGGGACGAGCCTCCTCATCCTCGTGGGTGTGACGCTCGACACGCTGCAGCAGGTGGAGAGCCACCTCCTCATGCGGCACTACGACGGCTTCATGAAGACGGGCCGCGTGCGCGGCCGGCGCCGCTAGTCGCGCGTATACCTCCGCTTACGCCCTCTCGCCCCCTGTGATCACCCTCAAGACAGACCGGGATCTCGCGGGCCTCCGCCGTGCGGCGGGGGTCGTGGGGGCCGTGCTGGCCGAGGCCGCCGGGCGCATCGCGCCGGGCGTGACCACGGGGGAGCTGGACCGGGTGGCTGAGCAGATGATCCGCGACGCCGGTGGGCGCCCCGCCTTCAAGGGCTACCGCAGTGGCGATGCCGCGCCGTTCCCGGGCTCGCTCTGCGTGTCCGTCAACGACGTGGTCGTCCACGGCATCCCCGGCGCCTACGCCCTCCAGGAGGGCGACGTGGTGACGGTGGACTGCGGGGTCGAGCTGGAGGGGTACTTCGGCGATTTCGCCTACACCTTCCCCGTCGGCGAGATCTCGGACGAGAACCGCGCGCTCCTCGAGACGACGAAGGCGTCGCTCTACGAGGGGATCGCTGCGGCCGTCTCGGGCAACCGCATCGGCGACATCGGCCACGCCGTGCAGCGCTACTGCGAGGCGCGCGGCTACGGCGTCGTCCGCGCCCTCGTCGGCCACGGCATCGGCCGCCAGATGCACGAGGACCCGCAGGTCCCCAACGTGGGCTACCCCGGCCGCGGCAAGAAGCTGCGCGAGGGGATGACCCTCTGCATCGAGCCGATGATCAACCGCGGCACCGCCGCGGTGACCGTCGACGCTGACGGCTGGACCGTGCGCTCGGCCGACCGCCAGCCCAGCGCGCACTTCGAGCACATGATTGCCGTTCGGCGTGGGCGCCCCGAGGTGCTCTCGTCGTACGACGCCATCGAGGCGGCACTCGCCACAGCCCGCGGAGAGGCCGCACCCGCAGCTTCAATGCCCGAGCAGGCCCATGCCTGAGTAGAACGCAATTCGCCAGGACGGCGAAGTGATCGAGGCGCTTCCGAACGTTCAGTTCCGCGTGCGACTCGAAAACGGACACGAGGTCCTCGGCCTGCTCTCCGGCAAGATGCGGATGTATTAGATCAAGATCTTCCCGGGCGACCGGGTGACCGTCGAGCTCTCGCCCTACGACCTCACGAAGGGCCGAATCGTTTACCGTTACAAGTAGGACTTAGCGCTTGGGTCTTTGAACTTTGGGAATACCTCCCGTTCCGAGACCAAAGACCCAAGATCGAAGCCCAAAGACCCACAAGACCATGAAGGTCCGTGCCAGCGTGAAGAAGCGCTCCATCGACGACAAGATTGTCCGTCGCAAGGGGCGCGTCTACATCATCAACAAGAAGAACCCCAAGCACAAGCAGCGGCAGGGCTGAGCCCCGCCGGTGTTGTGCCGTCTTAAGCACCTACCCCCATGCCCCGAATCGCAGGAGTCGACGTCCCTGGCCGCAAGCGTGCTGAGGTGTCGCTGACGAGCATCTTCGGGATCGGGCGTAGCCGCGCGAACGAGATCCTCGACCGCGCCGGCCTCGACCCGAACTCCCACCCCGACACGTGGACCGAAGACGAGACGCGCCGCGTGCGCGCCCTCATCGAGGACAACTACGTCGTCGAGGGTTCGCTCCGTACGGAGACCCAGCTCAACATTAAGCGGCTGATGGACATCGGCTGCTACCGTGGGCTGCGTCACCGCCGGAGCCTGCCCGTCCGCGGTCAGCGCACGCGTACCAACGCCCGTACCCGCAAGGGTCGCAAGAAGACGGTCGCCGGCAAGAAGAAGGCCCCGCGCAAGTAGGCCGTCAGCGCCGCTTCGCGGCGCCCGGTTCTGCTCACGCGGGGGCTCGATTGCCGAGCCTCCCGGACCGCGACGCACGCAGGACGCGCGGAGCCTTGCTCCGCGCCCACCCCTGACGCGCTCGCGCGTCCACTCCAATACCTGACCCCGCCGCTCTCCTGAGCGGCCCCTCTACCAACACCGATGGCGAAGCAGCAGCAGCGCGGTGCCCGCGCGCAGCGGAAGAAGATCCAGGTCGAGCCCAACGGCTCGGTCTACGTCAAGGCGACGTTCAACAACGTCATCATCACGCTCACCGACGCGTACGGCAACACGATCTCGTGGGCGTCGTCGGGCAAGATGAACTTCCGCGGCTCGCGGAAGAACACCCCCTACGCCGCGCAGGTCGCGGCGCAGAGCGCGGCGAAGGAGGCGTTCGACCTCGGCCTTCGCCGCGTGGACGTGTACGTCAAGGGTCCGGGCTCGGGCCGCGAAGGCGCCGTGCGCGCCCTGGCGGCCGTGGGCCTCGAAGTGCTCACGATCCGCGACGTCACGCCCATCCCCCACAACGGCTGCCGGCCGCCCAAGCGTCGCCGCGTCTGAGCGAGGAGCGAGGACGCGAAGAGCGAAGAGGGGAAAGCATTCCTTCTCATCACTCATCGCTTCATCACTCATCGCTCGTGCGCAGCACGCCGGCACTAAGCCCGGCTGCGACCGCCTTGAGGGCGGCTCGCACCTTGTCCCACCCGCCGCACTCCCGCGGCCTCTAGACAAAGAGAAACCCCATGGCCCGTTATCGCGGCCCCAAGCAGAAGCTCGCCCGCCGCTTCGGCGAGCCGATCTTCGGCCCCTCGAAGGCGCTCGAGCGCAAGCCTTATCCGCCCGGACAGCACGGCAACGCCCGTCGCCGGAAGGAGAGCGAGTACGCCGTCCAGCTCAAGGAGAAGCAGAAGGCGAAGCACATCTACGGCCTCCTCGAGCGGCAGTTCTCGAACCTCTTCGAGAAGGCCGCCCGGAAGAAGGGGATCACCGGCGAGAACCTCCTCCAGTTCCTGGAGGCGCGCCTCGACAACGTGGTCTACCGCCTCGGCTTCGCCCAGACGCGCCGTCAGGCCCGCCAGCTCGTGACCCACGGCCACGTGCTCGTCAACGACCGCGTCTCCAACATCCCGAGCCACCTGCTCCGTCCCGAGGACATCGTCGAGATCCGCCCGAAGAGCAAGCAGCTCTCGGCCGTTCGCGACGCCTCGACGCGCAGCCGCCGGTCGTACCCCTTCCTTGAGGTCGACCGCGATGCCCTCCGCGGGAAGCTCCTGGAGTACCCGAACCGCGAGGACATCCCGGAGAACATCCGCGAGCAGCTCATCGTCGAGCTCTACTCGAAGTAAACCGCGCACCCGACATGCCCGAAACCATGAACGAGACCCCCCTCACGATGCCCGAGGGCGTCCAGGTGGAGGCGATGACGCCCTCCTATGGGCGCTTCGTCGTGCAGCCGCTGGAGCGCGGTTACGGCGTCACTATCGGGAACGCCTTCCGGCGCGTGCTGCTGTCGTCGCTGCCCGGGACGGCCATCACGGCCCTCAAGATCGACGGCGTCCAGCACGAGTTCTCGACGATCCCCGGCGTGACCGAGGACGTGACCGACATCATCCTCAACCTCAAGGGCGTCCGCTTCCGGGCGGGCGACGAAGATGAGGGTGCCATCACCCTCTCCCTGGAGGGCCCCGGCACCTGGACCGCCGCCGACATCGCCGCCGTCACCACGGACTTCGAGGTGCTCAACCCCGAGCACCACGTCGCCACGCTGGCCGAGGACGCCGATCTCCGGATCGACCTCCGCATCGGCCGTGGCCGTGGCTACGTGCCCGCCGACGACAACAAGCGCGCTGACGACCCGATCGGCGTCGTGGCGGTGGACGCCATCTTCACCCCCATCCGCAACGTCAAGTACGCCGTGACCCCCACGCGCGTCGGCGAGCGGGTGGACTACGAGCGGCTCACGCTCGAAGTGGAGACGGACGGCTCCGTCACGCCCGAGGAGGCGCTCACGCAGGCCGCGGCCATCCTCCGCGACCACATCGGCCTCTTCGTCGAGGTCGAGACGGCGCCCGCGCCGTCGGCCGAGACCAAGGAGGTCGATGCCGAGGTCCAGCGCGTCCGCGGGATGCTCAACCAGAGCGTCGACGACCTCGACCTCTCCGTGCGCGCGCAGAACTGCCTCCGCGCCGCCTCCATCAAGACCATCGGCGATCTCGTCCGCCGCGACGAGAGCGAGATGCTCAAGTTCCGGAACTTCGGCCGCAAGAGCCTCCAGGAGCTGCTGCAGGTGCTCGAGGAGCGCGGGCTGCGGTTCGGAATGGACATCTCGCGCTACGACGACGCCGCCTGAGCCCGCCCGCCCGGCCCCGCCGGGCGGCTGGCCCCCAGCCTACGAACGACCATGCGACACGGTAAGAAGGTCAAGAAGCTCGGGCGCACCCACGCGCACCGGAAAGCCACGCTGGCCGCGCTCTCCACGGCCCTCATCACGCACAAGCGGATCACCACCACGCTCGCCAAGGCGAAGGCCCTCCGCGGCTTCGTCGAGCCGGTGATCCACCGCGCGAAGGAGGACACCACGCACAACCGCCGCCAGGCCTTCCGCCGCCTCGGCAGCGACAAGGAGGCCACGAAGCTGCTCTTCGGCGAGATCGCCGAGGTCCTCGGCGATCGCCCCGGCGGCTACACGCGCGTCGTCAAGCTCGGGCAGCGCCCGGGCGACGCCGCGGAGATGGCCGTCATCGAACTCGTCGACTTCAACGACGTGAAGCCCGAGGGCGCCTCGGCCGCCAAGCGCAAGACGCGCCGCAGCCGCCGCAAGACGACCGACGAGGGCGCCGTCGCCCGCGCGCCGAAAGCCGCCGCCCCGAAGGCGGAGCCGAAGGCCGCGGCCACCGGCGACGACTTCACGAAGCTCTTCGGCATCGGCGACGTGTTCGCCGGCGCGCTGCAGGAGGCGGGCATCCGCACCTACGCGCAGCTCGCGAAGGCCGACCTCTACACCCTCCGCGACGCGATTCAGGAGCACACCTCGGTGAGCGACGAGTCGGCGAACGAGGAGACGTGGGCCCAGCAGGCCGCCTTCGCCGCCAGCGGCGACTGGGAGGGCCACGCCGCCTACGTCGCCGAGGTGAAGGCCGGCGGCACCCCGACGGAGGCCGCCGCTGAGGCGCCCGCCGCCGAGGAGGCCCCGGAGGAGGCGCCTGCCGAGGAGACGCCCGCCCCCGCCGACGCGATGGAGGCCCCGGCCGCCGACAGCGACCCCGGCGAGGCGAGCACGTCGCAGATCCCGCTCTCGTCCGGCGTGCCCGAGCACGGCGACGCCGAGCAGGGCGCGACGACGCGCACCGGCGAGCCCCCGCCCGAGGCGGGCCTCGAAGGCCAGAGCGGTCACCGCGGCTAACCCCTGCGGCCGGCTACTAGAGAACCCCGACCGGACTATCCGGTCGGGGTTCTTTTGGTTTGGGCCATCGGGGTGCCCTCTTCAAAGGAGGGTAGTGGATTCAGCGCAGTCCTCCCATTATTGTCGTCCTGAACTTGATTCAGGACCCACGACCAGGTGGACCGGCACGAGAGTAGATAGGGGCATGGCCGCTGATACGTCCCCTTCCTGCTCGCATCCGCTGTCTCGCTCGCTTGAAAGGGCGTAGGTCCTGAATCGAGTTCAGGACGACAATATTGAAGGGTGGCGGCCAATCCCAAACAGCCTCCCCGGATGACAGGGGAGAGCGGAGCACCGCCCGGGATCCGCGCACGGCGGCGCGGGGTGGGACGTTCTACATTCGTCCCCATGATTCAGGCCTCCGCCACCCTCCACCAGCACCTCCGCGACCTCCGCGTGCAGCCGGAGTACGAGCGGCGGCTCCGCGTGCTCGTCGAGCACGCGCGGCGGAACATGCCGTCGGTGGACGAGGACCTCATCCGCCGCGCGTTCCAGGTCGCCTACTGGGCCCACCGCGACGACCGCCGCGCCTCGGGCGAACTCTACATCTCGCACCCGCTGGAGGTGGCGCTCATCGCCGCGCGCGACATCCGGTTCGACTCCACCACCATCGCGGCGGCGCTCCTCCACGACACCATCGAGGATACCGACCTCTCGCTGGAGCTGATCGAGGCGGAGTTCGGGCCCGACGTGGCGCGGATCACGGACGGCGTGACGAAGATCGGCCACCTCTTCGGGACCCGCGAACTGGGCCACGCCGAGAACGTCCGGAAGCTCATGCTGAGCATGGCGAGCGACATCCGGGTGATCCTGGTGAAGTTCGCCGACCGGCTCCACAACATGCGCACGCTGGCGAGCCTGGCGCCCGAGAAGCGCCTGAAGATCGCCGCCGAGACGCTCGACCTCTTCGCCCCGCTGGCCCACCGCTTCGGGCTCCACGAGGTCAAGACGGAGCTGGAGGACCTCTCGCTGAAGTACCTGGAGCCGGACGCCTACCGCGCCATCGCCGACGGGCTGAACACGAAGCGGCGGCAGCGCGAGCGCTACGTCGACAAGTTCATCGAGCCCATCCGCGAGGAACTGCAGGGGGCCGGCTTCGCCTTCGACATCTACGGCCGCTCCAAGAGCATCTACTCCATCTACCGGAAGATGCGGCGGCAGAACGCGACGCTGGAGGGGATCTACGACCTCTTCGCCATCCGCGTGATCCTCCAGAGCGAGGGGCGGAAGGGGCGGGAGGACTGCTGGCGCGTCTACTCCATCCTGACGGACCTCTACCGCCCCGTCCCCGCCCGCTTCCGCGACTTCATCTCGACGCCGAAGTCGAACGGCTACCAGAGCCTCCACACGACCGTGCTCGGGCCGGAGGGGAAGCCCGTCGAGATCCAGATCCGCACGCAGGAGATGCACGACATCGCCGAGCGCGGCGTGGCGGCACACTGGAAGTACAAGGAGACCGGGGGCGACGGCGCCCCGCGCACGAAGGGCGCGCGGCCCGGCGAGCCGCGCCCGGCCGAG
>Ga0193752_1001329_pt1 | contig 20729 bp, 17 predicted proteins | sample H1c1metaG_FD_144924 | JGI IMG/M metagenome (GOLD analysis project Ga0193752, IMG submission 144924) | Soil microbial communities from a riparian zone of the East river system, Colorado, United States - H1c1 | ecosystem: Environmental > Terrestrial > Soil > Riparian zone | place: USA: East River...
TAAGTGGATTAATAAGCGATATTAAAGAAGGCGACAGCGTTGAGTTCGATTTGCAGGAAGGCAAAAAAGGAATGAACGCAGTTAATGTGCAGGTAGTAGGTTAATATCTACGCATCAAAAACCTTTCGAGGGCTATTCTTCACGGATAGCCCTTATTTTATGCCCCATTTACAGGTAAATCCTAATTTTTTTACAAAACTGTAAACAATCCTTTCCCGTAAGTTGTTTGTAGATAATTTTACAATACAATTAAAAGAAAACATGAAAAGAATTTATATTTCTCTCCTTGCCTTAGCAGTTTCTGCTATTGCTTTTGCCCAGTCTACCGATAAGATCAAACTTTCCAACGGTCAAAAAATAGTTATTGAAAGTACTGCAGATATACAGGCATCCCTTACAATGGGTATGGAATTAACCAGCAACTCTGCAACCGTAAATACGTTGGAAGTAAAAAACACGAATGCCAGCAATTATATAATCAGCAATACGCTTACTAAGTTGAAAATAGCTACCAATATGATGGGCCAGGCAAGTAATTATGATTCTGAAAGTAAAGCAGGAAATGATGAACAAATGGCGAAGATATTTGGTGATAAATTAAATAAACCGGTTGATGTAACGCTTGATAACACAACCGGTGTTGCTGTTGCTGAAAAGAAAAAAGAAAAGAAAGCTGATGACGATGATACAAATCCTGTTGCAGATATGATGAAAATATTTTCAGATAATGCATCAGATGATGCGATCGTTTCGGGTGCATTTGAAATGATACCAAAAGGCAGATCAATTGGAGACAGCTGGGGCGATACTACCACTGCTAAAGATATAAAGACGGTACGCAAATTTACCCTTAAATCTATTGCAGGAAATGAAGCTATCATACAATCAAGCACTGTATTAAATGCAACAAATAAAATGGATTTCCAGGGAATGGAATTTATTATAAAGACCGAAACCAGGACAAATGGGGAAATTGTAGCTGATATATCAACAGGATTGGTAAAAAAAAGAACTGGTGTTGCTGATATTACTGGTACCCTTCCCATGATGGGACAGGAAATGCCCATCAGTGCAAAAGTGACTTCGACCACTATTTATAAATAAGGGATCTGGTTTTTTGCAAGCAGTTTTTGATACCCAAATGCTGTAAGCAGGCAAATACCGCCAATTATCCACCAAAGATTAGTAAATCCGATAGCATAAGCTATTTGTGTGCCACTGGTACTGCCGATCACCTGTGCCGCACTCCAGGCCATGGTGTAATACCCTGCATATTGCCCCCTGTTACCTTCTGTACTTCGTGAAATATAATACGAGTTCATGAATGGCATAGTAATCATTTCAGCAAAAGTTATCAATACCATTGATGTAACAGCTATTGAAAAACTATGCATAAAATGGATGTTCAAAACAAAAAATGAAACAGCCATGATGATCGTACCAAAAGTTATTATCCGCAAGTAAGGCCACCTGCCTTCCAGTTTAAATACAAGTACCATTTCAATTACGGTTATGATCACACCGTTCATGGCTAACAGGACACCGATCCAGAATTCATCAATATGTAAACCTTCCTTGAAATAAAGAGGAATGGTGGTAAACAATTGAAAAAAACATATAGCAAATAAGACCTGTAAGGCAATAAAATACAAAAAGGTCTTATCGGCATAGGCAGGCTTTGCCTTTACTTTCTCTGTCGTGTTTTTATTAGGGTTTTGCTGCTGTGAAAGGCTTACTTTAGGCAGTAAACATAAAAATAAAAATGCAGCACCAATATTGGTTACCCCGTCAACCCAAAACAGTAAATTATAATTGAAAGAAGCCAGGAAACCTCCCAAAGCTCCACCAATACCCCAGCCTAAATTAATAGCAAGTCGTACTATTGAAAAAGCCTGCGTACGATTTTGTGGTGTGCTATAATGTGCAATGGCTGTTGCATTAGCCGGGCGGAAGGATTCATTGACCATGCTGAGAAAAAAAGTGCAAACACAAATAGAAACATAACTTTTCATCTGCCCCAGTACAATGAAGAGTATACCGCCACAAAGCAGGGCGAAGAACTGTGTATAATAAAAACCAAAGCGATCGCTTATTTTTCCGCCAAGAAAAGCACCCGCCAATGAGCCAATTCCATACACACCTACAACAAGTCCAGCGAGCTTTGTTGAATAGCCAATATGATTAATGTAGAGCGTCATAAAGGCTAAAACCATGGTACCGCTGCGGTTTATAAACATTACAACAGCAAGCAGCCATATGCGGCGTGTTAAACCGGTGTAAGCATTTCTATATAAATTAACGGTGGCATTAAGCATAAAAAAGTGCTGCAAAGTTATTTAATTGCAACACTCGTTATAAAAAAAAATTAAAGAAGCTATTGATTAAAATCGCCTGTCTTTGGAATTAAGTTTAAACCAACCTTACAAATTTCTGGAGGCCTGGCTAATTTTCTGATCTTAGTATCTATCCAGGCACCGTCAATGGTGATCAAAGCTGCCAGTGTGTTTCCGTTTGTCCACAACTCATGTACCATCGACCAACGGCTGCCATCTTCATTACACTTGCTGAGTTTTAAGAACACTTCCAGTTCGTCGCCGAATTTGATCTCCCGTTTAAAAATACATTCTTCCCTGAAAATGATCGGCCCAACATTGTTTTCCATCATCACAGCCGGTGTAATACCGTGCTCTGTTAAAAATGCCATGCGACAGTAAGCTCCAAAATCATAATACTTTGAATGCAGTACATGAAAGTTGGGATCAAGATCGGCCCAACGTATTTCCAGTTTTTTTGAATATTGTTCCATGGGTTAAAATTACTGCATAAAAAAACATCCCCTGTTACAGGGGATGTTTAAAAGTTATTTATAAAGAATTTCGTAATACTCTTTCGCCATCCGGTTACTGTCAAACTGCCAACGTACATCACGCATGCCGTTCCTGGTTATCTCACGCCACACTTCCGGGTTATCATAATACAATGGCAATACCTGGTTCTCCAGGATTTCATAAAGTTTATTCAGATCATACTCATCCTGTTCATGCACACTGATGTTTTCGTAATCAATAGGAGGCACAACAAATCCGTTATTCCCATGATTGATAAATTCGCAGATCCAACCATCATTCGTACTGCAGTTCACCGCACCATTCATCGCTGCCGTCATACCGCTGGTGCCGCTTGCTTCTCTCGGCACTCTGGGATTATTTAACCAAAGGTCAGCTGACTGCTTTAATCTTTTGCTCAATCCCAGTTCATAACCAATACATACCGCAACATGATCGTATTTTTTACTAAGGTGAACCAGCATATTAAAATCACTGATAGCAGGATAATCAACCGGGTAAGGCTTTCCGGCCCAGATGATCTGTACCGGGTATCTTGGATTATTCAGCAATGCTTCAAATCTTTCTTCATCCCGGGTAATCAGTTCGGCTCGTTTGTAACCGGCAAAACGGCGTGCCCAAACAATGGTAAAAACATCTGGTTTAAATAGTTTACCCGTTTGATCAGCCACCACATCAAACGCACGTTTTTTCAGATATCTTTTACGGTCAATAAATCCATCTTCATTATGAGCATCCATAAACCGATACAATTGTTTATCGGCCCAGTAATGCCAGTTTTGCGCATTGGTTATGGCTTTTATTTCGCAGATGCCGTCGTATTTTTTCCAGAGATTCCGGCTAACCTCGCCATGCAACTGGCTTACGCCGTTGGCTAATTTTGCAAAACGTAATGCGGCCAACGAGTGATTAAACAGGTCTCCTTCCATGCCTGTTATCTTTCTTACATCGTCCAGTTTCATTCCGCAGAAATAACCCATTTTTTCGCAAAGATGGATATCATGCTTTTCATTACCGGCTTCTTCAGGTGTATGTGTTGTAAAAACCAGGCATTTTTTTACATCAGCAGCATTTCCAAATTTTCTGTACAGGTAAAATGCAGAACTGATAGCATGTGCTTCATTCAGATGATATAGTTCCGGGTTAAAATTCAGTTCATCCATTAATTTGGCTCCGCCAACGCCCAGTAAAATAAATTGGGCAACCTTGGTAGCTACATTCGCATCATACAAACGGTGGGTAATTGTTTGAGAAACATAATCGTTCTCCGGCAGATCAGTACTCAGTAAAAATAATGGTGCTGATTTAAACGTCTCCGGGTTCAGGTACCATACTTTTACCCAAACCGGGTGCTCATGAATATTGATCTGAAATTTTATACCGGTATCTTCCAGGAAATTATAGATCTTTTCGTTCCACTGGACCTGTAATGTTTGATCCTGGTTACGGGCCTGGTCGTAATAACCATATTTCCATAAAATTCCAATGCCTACTAGGTTCTGGCGCAATTCATATGCACTACGCATATGAGAGCCACTTAAAAATCCTAAACCACCGCTATAGATTTTTAATGGCTGGCTTACTGCAAATTCCATCGAAAAATAAGCGATACGTTTGCTATACTGTTCATCAATAGAATAAGGAACATTAAAAGAAGAAAAACTCATAATGGGTTAAAATTGGTTTAAGAGGCAATATTACTGGAAATTTCAGACAATTGTATATGTAACTAATACACATTATGCCAGGTGTTGTGGATTGTTATGATACCAGCTTCGGTTCATTGTGTCATCATCGTTGTGAACTTTGTTCTGTTCTTCTTTTCTTTTAATAAAAGAAAAGAAGAATCTCACTTCTACGATATATCAATAGGCAACATTATAGACCGTATTTTTTACTTGCTTTCATACATCTTGCACTATCGCAGTCACTTCAATTTCTATCAGCAATTCTTTATCAATCAGGTTCGAAACTTCCACCATGGTAGCAACCGGTTTAATATTTTTAAAAAATTCACCATGCGCTTTACCGGCTTCTTCCCATTTTGATATATCGGTAATGAACATTCTTGTTCTCACAACGTCTGACAAACTTGCTCCCGCTTCATTTAATGCCTTTTCAATCTTTTTAAAAATGAAGATAGTCTGTGCATACATATCATTTTTGCCAACCAATACATCCCCATCCATTGCAGTTGTTCCGGCTACTTCAACAATATTACCAACCTTTACTGCCCTTGAATACCCCACAATATCTTCCCAGGGAGAGCCGGAACTTATATTCTTTCTCATAAAAAGGTATTTAAACCCAATTTACTGATTGTTGCAGGATTATTTACCCCCAATATTTTGGGAATAGGAATAATATTTTTAGTTTTGCCTAAATTTTATTTTCAGGCCCATGAGTTTTACAACAAGCGAAGAAAATTACATCAAAAGTATATTTCACCTGCAGCAGGAAACAGGCTTGGTTAACACCAATTCATTGGCTGCTGAAATGCAGACCAGGCCGGCATCTGTTACGGATATGCTTAAGAAATTAAAAGGCAAAAAACTGTTGCAGTATGAAAAATACAAAGGTTTTAAACTAAATGAGGCGGGTAAAAAAGCTGCATTGGATGTAGTACGCAAACATAGGCTCTGGGAATTCTTTTTAGTTGAGAAATTAAAATTCGACTGGGATAAGGTACATCCTATTGCTGAAGAACTGGAGCATATCAGCAGCGAAGAACTGGTACAGCGACTTGATAATTTCCTCGGCAACCCTTCTTTTGATCCTCACGGAGATCCCATCCCTGACAAGCATGGCAGGATCCCTGTTATCAAACAACAAAGCCTCTCCGATATCCCTTTTAAAAAGAGTGCAACAGTAAGCTCGGTAAGCAATCAAACAGCTCAAATGCTTGATATGCTTAAGCATTATAACATTGCTATAGGCACTCAACTGATGGTGCTTAAGAAATTTGATTTTGATGGTTCACTGGAAATAAAAGTTTCGAAACAAAGTGCCTGCATCATTAGTGAGCAGGTGGCTAAAAATGTATTTGTACATGATGTTCAATAAAACAAACAATGATACTTCATTAAGTGAGGTGCATGAATCAGTTGATACTACTGTTAAAAAAACAGGTTGGAGAAGGATATTTTCTTTCTTAGGGCCTGCTTACCTCGTAAGTGTTGGCTACATGGACCCGGGCAACTGGGCCACCGACCTGGCAGGTGGAAGCAAATTTGGTTATACGTTGATCTGGGTTTTGCTGATGAGTAACCTGATGGCATTGTTGCTGCAGGGCCTTTCTGCAAGATTAGGAATTGTCAGGGGTAGAGATCTTGCACAGGCTAACCGGGAAGCGTACCCACGGGTGATAAATTTCTTTTTGTACATTCTTGCAGAAATAGCCATTGCCGCCTGCGACCTCGCTGAAGTATTGGGCATGGCCATCGGAATCCAGTTATTAACCGGGTTGCCACTGGTTTGGGGCGTATCTATCACTGTGCTTGATACATTTTTGTTGCTTTATCTGCAACGCCTCGGCATCCGCAAAATGGAAGCGTTCATTATTACGTTGGTTGGTGTGATCGGTATCTCTTTTTTAATTGAGATGATCTTAGCAAAGCCCGATATGGGTGAATTGGCTACAGGTTTTGTTCCCACGATATTAAATAACGAAGCTTTATATATTGCAATTGGTATTATTGGAGCCACAGTAATGCCGCATAATTTATACCTGCATTCTGCCCTGGTGCAAACAAGAAAAATTGACCGCACTGATTTTGGAATTAAACAGGCCATTAAATTTAACCGTATTGATACTACCATTGCATTAAACCTTGCGTTTTTTGTAAATGCAGCTATACTGGTGCTGGCCGCTTCTGTATTTTTTAAAACCGGTAATTCTGATGTGGCAGAAATTAAAGAAGCTCACCGTTTATTGCCTTCATTTTTAGGAAATGTAGCGCCGGTACTTTTTGCTGTTGCCTTAATAGCAGCGGGACAAAGCAGTACGGTTACCGGAACTCTGGCGGGGCAGATCATTATGGAAGGTTACCTGAGCTTACGTATCAATCCCATACTAAGAAGATTGATAACAAGGCTGGTGGCCATTGTTCCTGCTTTAATCGTTATTATTATTTATGGTGAAGAAAATGTTGATGCACTGCTGATACTGAGCCAGGTCATTTTGAGTTTACAACTTGGCTTTGCCATTATCCCTTTGATACATTTTGTAAGTGATAAAAAAACGATGGGCAAATTTGCCATCAATACCGTTCAAAAAATAGCTTCCTGGTTAATTGCGTCGGTACTGGTATTTTTAAACTTAAAAATGCTCGTGAATGAAATGAGCAAAGTTTATACAGACGGTGTTTTATGGCAGCAGGTATTGGTAAGTTTAGCAGCTTTGATCTGTTTGGCATTGCTTGTGTATGTTATCATTAGTCCGCTTATAACAAAGAATGTAAAACATGCATCCATAAAAATACATCCCGACGGCACGCATACATTTAATAACCTGGTAATTCCAAGCTTTAATAAAATTGCCATTGCTCTCGACTTTAGTGAGCACGATCAAAAATTACTGGCTTATGCCATCGGGCAGGGAAAAGAAAATACCCATTACCTGTTGGTGCATATTGTTGAAAGTGCTTCTGCAAAATTATTCGGTGATGAAAGTGATGACTATGAATCGAGGAAGGATAAAGAACGCATGGACTCTTATGTTTTACAATTACAGAACCGGGGCTTTACTGCTGAAGGTTTTCTTGGATACAGGAACAGGGCTAAAGAAATTGTACGGATCGCAAAAGGTGTTAATGCCGATATGATCGTTATGGGAGCACACGGGCATACCGGAATAAAAGATTTTATTTATGGAGAAACGGTTAATACTGTAAGGCATGAGTTAAAGATCCCGGTATTGATCGTTAATTTGTAGTGAGTGCTGCCAGCTTTTCATCGATCATTTTATTCCAGGCAAACTGCTTTCCTTCTATTCTTCCATTGGAAGTTTCGCCATCATAATCATCCTGCATTTTATTAAGTGCAGCAAAGCATTCGTCGTGAATTTTTTCAACCATAGAAGTGAAATTTGACTTTGTCAGTTTGGCCTCTTTTAGCTTTTTGATAAACAGGCAGGTGTTGATATAGGTGATATCATAATGGTGTTGCTCATGTTCCAATGAATAAGCATTTTTTACCGCCTTCTTTACCCAGGATCTCTTCTTATTAAAATAACAGAAAACGGTGATATTAATGCTGGTGCGGTTATTATAGGATTGCATATTCAACTGGTAACCAAAGCCTGATTCGGTTATTGCCCCGGCGACACTTGCTGCGTCCGGTTTGCCCTTAAAATCAACCCAGTCAAGTTTTCGGTCAGCATCATAATAAATAGTATCACCTGCATTGCCAGGCCTTGCACCCTGCCATTGTATATTAACAGTAAGCTGGGCAGAAGCTGCATGAGCTATCAACACAAAAAAAGTAAAGAGAAAATGTTTAGCCATATGAATAATAACCACAAAGCAACGGCTTTTGTTATTTCTGTAACCGTCGCCTGGCCAGATTTACAATATCATTAACAGCTATATTTTCCATGCATTTAAAATGGCCCCTGGGACATTTTTTATACCCGATCTTACTGCAGGGCCTGCACCAGAGTTTATTTATTTCAACCACATCATATTCCATATTGGAACGCCTGCCATAGTAAGGATACATGCCAAAAGCCGGAACCGTATTGCCCCACACAGAAATGACCGGCTTTTGCAAAGCCGCGGCTATATGCATGAGGCCCGTATCGTGTGTAATGACAAGCTTTGATTTTTTTACCAGGTCGGCAGATTCATTCAGGTTGAATTTACCGCAGGCGTTGTAAATTTTTATTTCATCAACTTTTGCAATGACTTTACCATCTTCATAATCTTCCTTGCCTCCCAATAAAATGATTGGGTGATCAATGGCTGCACACAATTCTTTCAGTTTATGCAGAGGAAGTTTCTTTGTTGCCAATGCTGCCCCAATTACAACAGCAATAAATCCATGCATGTGAGAAGTTGGAAGGTCGCTTTCCTTAACCCCATCAAAAGCGGGAATAAAATAATCCAGCCCCATGCCATCATTTTCAACATTCAATGCTTTTATACATTCAAAGTTGCGGTCAACAATATGCTTTTTAGGAAGTGTATTTATTTTAAAATTGGTAAGTATGAATTTTTCGATATTCAATTTGTCGAAAGAAAAAGATTTTACGCCTTTTAAATGCTTTTTAATGCGAAGGGTTCTAAGGTTATGGTGCAGGTCAATGATATAATCAAATTCTTCTGCAGCCAACTCCTGCAACATCTCTTCAAAACTATCTCCCAGCGTATGTATCTTATTGATATATGGATTATGTTCAACAATATTCCTGAAAGCATGCTTGGTTAAAAAATGTATCTCAGCATCAGGGTATTGTTTACGCAGGCAACGGATCACCGGAGTGGTTAACACAATATCGCCAATAGAAGAAAAACGTATAATGAGGAATTTTGCCAAAAGTTACCGGGTTTATTCTTCTGTGTAATTTAGATCCTTATGAAAAGTCTCCCTGGTTAAAACAGCTGCTATAATGGTTATTACCATAATTACGATGGCAGTTATCCACCCGCCTGTAACATAATCAGTCATGCCGCGAAATAATTTAAACAAAGGTAATATCATTACCGTAAGCATTCCCCTCACCATATTTGGAATGGTGGTTGCAGCCGTTGCCCTGATATTGGTTCCAAACTGCTCCGCTCCCATGGTTACAAATATTGCCCAAAAGCCGGTGCCAAAGCCAAGTCCTGCACATATCCAATACATTTTTTCTGCAGTGCCATTCCACTGAATGGTAAAAAACAAGACCATGAATATGGCGGTAATAAAATAAAAAAGATACAAGGCCTTTTTCCTGCTTTTAAACCACTGGCTGATTAAGCCAATTAAAACATCACCAATGGCAATAGCTGCATAAGCATACATGATGGCTTTGCCCGGATCGATCTTTTCTACAATACCCATTTGTTTACCAAACTCACTGCTGAAAGTAACCAGTACCCCAATTACAAACCAGGTAGGCAAACCAATTAAAATACTGCATAGATATTTGCGTAATCTTTCTTTGGTATTAAACAACATAAAGAAGTTGCCTCTTTGCACATCCGCTTTTTTTACTTCAGTAAACATACCTGATTCAAAAACAGATATCCTCAAAAGCAATAGAGCCAATCCCAATCCGCCACCAATAAAATAACAGGTACGCCAGTCATAATTTTCTTTCATGATAAAAGCAACAACAGCACCGGTTAAACCAATGCCTGCTACCAGCGACGTAGCAATTCCTCTTTTACTTTTATGGGTAAGTTCAGAAACCAATGTGATGCCAGCACCTAATTCCCCGGCAAGGCCAATACCTGCAATAAAACGGATGATCTTGAACTGGTCAGCTGTTTGCACAAACCCGTTGGCAATATTTGCAAGTGAATATAAAATGATGGAGCCGAACAAAACACTCAGCCTCCCTTTCTTATCGCCCATAATACCCCAGATAATACCGCCTATAAGCAGCCCTGCCATCTGCCACATGATAATGCTTTCGCCTTCTGATAAGATCTGTGAAGTACTCAATCCCAATGAGCCTAAAGCAGGCACACGTGTTATGCTGAACAATAACAGGTCATAAATATCTACAAAGTAGCCAAGGGCAGCCACTATTACGGCAATACTAAAAACTGAACTTTGTTTATCAGAGGACATGTTCATCAACCTTTTTCTTTTTGCCAAAAAATAATTTTATTAAAACAGGGGCAGTTGTTACCAACACAATTACTATAACGATCACTTCCAGGTGTTTTTCCAGATCGAGGCCGAATTGCTTTTTTGTAAACGCATTTAAGTAATGCCCGATAAACAGCATGGACACTACCCATGCTATACAACCAACAATATTATAAAACCCGAATTTCTTTTTATCCATACCCACAATACCGGCTACAATGGGCGCAAATGTGCGGACCAATGGCAGGAACCGGGCAAACACTATGGCTCCGCCACCATGCTTATCATAAAAAGCTTGTGCCTGGTATAAATATCTTTTCTTGAATAACCACCGGTCACGCCAGTTAAACATGGCAGGGCCAACTTTACGGCCTGTGATATATCCCACTGTATTGCCCAAAATACCAGCAATGCTGCATAATGCTGCAATAATCATCAGGTTAAAAAAATCGTTACCGGTATTTAAAGAAATGGAATCAACTAATGGAGTGCTGAGAATACCTGCAACAAATAATAAAGAATCACCTGGAAAAAAGAAACCAACAAACAATCCGGTCTCTGCAAAAATGATAAAGAGCAATAACCATAACCCGCCGTATAAAATATAGAACATCGGGGTCAATAGATCAGTCCAGGTAAACTGCTTGTTTAATACGATCTGTTTTTGGGAACTGATATCTTTAACGGCAATGGTTTTTGTATCGTAGCCTGTATAGATGATCTTTATTGAATCTGCAACCGGTTTGCTGATAGTAACATTGCCGGAATCATCGGCTGTGTAATCAATACTGTTTATATTGACTTTTGCATTTTCAATTTCTTGTTTGTATTGGTTGCTCAGGTTGACCCTGATTGAATCCTGCGCAACAAGTGTTGATATTGACAGCAAAAAAAAGAACAGAAAAAAAACGAACTGCTTCATAAATCTGGGTTAGATAATTTTATTGCTGCAAATTATGGATGTTCCAATTGGCCTTCCCATTTGCTAACAGCGGCAGTGGCTAAGGCATTTCCTAAAACATTGGTCATGGTACGACCCATATCGCAAAACACATCGATGGCTAATATTAAACCCACACCTTCGGGTGGTAACCCAAACATGGCACCCGTTGCCAACACCACTACCAACGATGCCCTGGGCACACCTGCAATACCTTTGCTGGTAACCAGGAACACCAGCAACATAATGATCTGTTGCCAAACATCGCCGGTTATAGATGTAATATTGAAAGCCTGTGCAATGAACATACTGGCAAAGGTCATATACATCATACTGCCATCCAGGTTAAATGAATAACCAAGCGGCAGAACAAAACTTACGATCTTATTATTACATCCAAAACGTTCCATCTCCTCTACCAGTTTGGGATAAACTGCTTCGCTACTCGCTGTACTGAAGGCGATCGACATTGGCGCTGCTATCCTGCGCAGTAAAACAGGCAATCTTCCTTTTAGAAAAAGATACCCCACAAATAATAATAACAGCCACAATACTAAAAGCCCCAGGTAAAATTCACCCACATAAAACCCGAAAGTTACCAATATGCCCAAACCGTTCTTTGCAATAGCTGCGGCCATGGCACCAAATACACCAAGCGGCGCCAGGTACATTACATATGTCACCATCTTAAGCACCACATGCGCTAAAGAATCCAGTGCGTTAACAATGGGTTCTCCTTTTTTGCCAATGGCAGTAAGCGCCACACCAAAGAAAATAGAGAACACAACTAATTGTAAGATCTCATTGGTAGCCATCGCTTCAACAACACTACGGGGCACCACATGCTCCACAAATTTGGGTAATGAAAATCCTTTCGATTTTTCCAGCAGGTCGTTAACAGCTGCCATATCGGTGTTGGTAATATCTACCCCAACACCGGGTTTAAAAATATTAACCAGTATCAAACCAAGCCCCAGCGAGATCAAAGATGCAGTAATAAACCAAAGCATGGCCTTACCGCCAACACGGCCAACGGTTTTCATATCACCCAGTTTGGCAATACCCACCACCAATGTAGCAAACACGATCGGTGCTATGATCATTTGCACCATGCGCAAAAAAATGGTGGTAAGCAGTTTTATATTATCCGAAAATACCTTGATAGTTGTAGCCGGGTAATTTTCGTGTACAAAATAACCCGCCACAATACCGAGTACCATAGCGATCAGTATATATAAGGTAAGCCTGCTTTTTTTTGTTGATTGCTGGGTTATTTCCATAATAATCTATTAATACTGCAATATAATATTAAAAAGCTGTTATAGGCAAGTGACCAACAAAAAGTATTAGTGGTTGTTTATTTAAGAATTTATTGCTTATTTTTCAGTTTCATTTTCATCAAAACCAACCTACTAATATGAGTTTATTTATTAAAAAGCCAATGGCCGACTTGATGGCTGAGAGTGGTGACTCGGAAAAAGGCCTCAAGCGTACATTAAGTTCTGGTTCATTAATAGCCCTTGGTATTGGGGCGATCATTGGTGCAGGCTTATTTGTAAGAACAGCTGCAGCTGCAGCTCAAAATGCCGGTCCATCTGTTACTTTAGGTTTTATTGTGGCTGCAATAGGTTGCGCCCTGGCTGGCCTTTGCTATGCTGAACTTTCTTCATCCATTCCCATTTCCGGTAGTGCATATACTTATACTTATGCCACTATGGGTGAGTTCATGGCCTGGATCATTGGCTGGGATCTGATGCTGGAATATGCAGTTGGTGCTGCCACAGTAGGTATTGCCTGGAGCGAATATTTAAATAATTTACTCACCAATGTTTTGGGCATGAGTCCCATTCCATATGAATGGTGCCACTCTCCTTTTGAACATTCTGTTGATGGTGTAAATGGTATTATGAACATTCCTGCCTTTGGTATTATTGCAGTTCTCAGTTTACTTTTAATAAAAGGAACTAAAGAATCTGCTTTTGTAAACGGCATTATTGTAATTACAAAAGTTGCTATTGTTGTGTTGATCATTGTACTTGGCTGGGGCTTTATAAACGGCGCTAACCACACACCTTATATTCCTGAACCCGGTACGTATACCGACCACCAGGGCGTGTCGCATACTTATGGAGGTATCATGGGTATACTGGGTGCTGCGGGCGTAGTGTTCTTTGCCTTTATAGGTTTTGATGCGGTAAGTACCGCGGCGCAGGAAACAAAGAATCCAAAAAAATCGATGCCTATAGGTATCCTGGGCTCACTGGCAATTTGTACAGTACTCTATATCTTATTTGCACACGTATTAACCGGCCTTGCACCTGTTGAGTTCTTCCGTACAACCGGTAAAGAAGCTTCTGTGGCACAAGCCATCAATACTTTTATGCCGGGTTATGAGTGGCTGGGTAAATCAGTAACTGTTGCGATCCTTGCAGGTTTTTCTTCTGTAATATTGGTAATGTTACTTGGCCAAAGCCGTGTTTTCTATTCTATGAGCCGTGATGGTTTGGTACCAAAAATATTCAGTGAGGTACATCCTAAATTTAAAACACCTTATAAAGCCAACCTTATATTCTTAGCTGTGGTGGGTGCTTTTGCAGCATTTGTTCCAGGCGATATCGTTGGTGATATGACCAGTATTGGAACCCTGTTTGCCTTCATGCTGGTTTGTGTTGCTGTAATGGTATTACGCAAAACAGACCCTGATATGCCACGTGCATTTAAAACACCATTGGTACCGATCGTGCCAATACTTGGTATTTTAGTTTGTGGTGCCATGATACTTGGCCTTGGCTGGACAAACTGGTTACGTTTGGGTGGCTGGTTGCTGATCGGTGTAGTCATCTATTTTGTTTACAGTAAAAATCACAGCAAACTCCGTAATCCGGGTAAAAGCTGATTGATATAATTCTTTATAAACAAAAACGCCCCGAAAAATTTTGGGGCGTTTTTGTTTGGTGACTATCTCTGCAATACTAAAAGCTGTATATTTCATTTTTAAAATATGGGCATGAAAATAGCATCAGGTATAATCGGCATTCTTGCAATAACATTGATGATCTATGGTTATTGGGGAGCTTTTACAAAATCGGGTAACAAAGTATATGATGAAATGGATGCTTACTTCCCTTTCTTCCTCCTGGTCGGTGGTGGTGTGCTATTTATTATTTCATTAGTGTTGTTTATAATTATGAGAACAAAGTCTAAAAGTGATTAATATCCTTAGTCTTTATTTAACAACCGCATACCTACCTTTAGTACTTTATCAGAATTTTTATGAATTTAACCAACAGCTGTTTTTCTGCCATTTTGTTCTTTCTTGCGATGATCAGCAACCCCCTCCTGGCACAAGACAACAACTGCATTTATAAAGACCCGGTATTTACATTGAACTTTGGCACCATTGCAAAAGACGTCGTGCCGTTGATGTATAATATCAAAAATTACAACAAAGCAAATAGTTCCTGTCCCAATGATGGATTTTACAGTTTTGCATCAGCTACCGGTAATTGCTTTGATGGAAAATGGCACAGTTTACCCGAAGACCATACCTCCGGCGATGTGAGTGGAAAAATGATGATCGTAAATGCTTCTGAAAAGCCTGGCGATTTTTTTATAATGACCATTACCGGACTCAAGCCAGGCGCCAGGTACCTGGTTTCAGGTTGGTTCGCTAATATTTGTAAATATGCCAGTGGTTGCACGCCCACGCCTCCTGTAATTGAGATCTCTGTACATGCAGATAATAAAATACTCAGCAGTTTTAAAACAGGTGAGATCAAACCGGTCAATGCTGTTGAGTGGCAGAATTATAAAGGAGAATTTGTGATGGCCGCAAATACAGATGTAATATCGCTGCAAATGAAAGATCTTACACCTGGTGGTTGCGGCAATGATTTTGCGTTGGATGATATTGAAATAAATCTCTGCTCTTTACCCATACCGGAACCTCAGACCGAAATAACCAACCCAATTGTACAAAACTTTATAACACCGGTACCCAAGGCAATTGAAACCAGGGCCAATCCCATCATAAAACAAATAACCACCGAAGAAAGTGAATTGCTTATTGAACTGTATGATAATGGCGAAATTGATGGGGATACGGTAAGCATTTATCACAATAACAAATTGGTGGTAGATCACGCTTGTATATCTACACGACCGGTTACAGTAAAACTGAAAGTAGATAAAGCAAATCCTCACCATGAACTCGTGATGGTAGCCGATAACCTGGGAAGGATACCTCCCAATACTTCGCTGATGGTCATCACAGCAGGTAAAAAAAGATACGAGATATTCATTTCATCCTCTGAACAAAAAAATGCTAAGGTGTTGATCGATCTGCAATAGATGAATTAATAACCACACTTACTCAATACTAACTTTTTCAAGGCTTGCAGTTGCAGGCCCATTGATCACATCTCCTTCTTTGGTAAAACGTGAACCGTGGCAGGGACAATCAAAGGACTTTTCTTCAGCATTCCATTGTACCACGCACCCCATATGCGGACAAACGGCACTAAAAGAATATACCTCTCCCTGTTCATCTTTATAAACAGCTATTTTGCGTAAACCCTTTCCTAAAATGGCGCCTTCTCCATTGTGCAGTTCATCTATTTCCTGTATATCTGCACGCTTAATAAAATCACCATACTGTTTTACTACGTTCATGAATTCAGACAAATAAGTTCCCGGCATTGAGATCGGCAGGCGCTTGGGAGAATAAATATCTGCCCAGGGATTTTCTTTTTCCTGTATAAGATCAGTTACGATCATGCCACCCAGTGTGCCATGTGTCATACCATTTCCGGAATCCCCTGTGATGATGTAGATATTTTCATTACCCGGATTTTTACCAATGAAAGCCATATAATCGAATGGCTCTGTTACCTGGCCCGACCAACGGTAAACAATATCCTTCATCATAGGAAAATGCTGAGTCGTCCACTCAATAAGTGCGTCATACCTTTTTTTTTCAGGAACGCCATCATCATCGGCCTGGCCTGTTTTATCTTCGCCACCTGACAGCAACAGGTCGTATTCATCATTGAAATTTTGTACACGTATATAATGATAAGGCGTGGTAGCCCATTTAGCCTCAGTTCCACCGGTATCCCACCAAAGCGCATGTGGGATCTTACCTTTAGGAATTTTACCTGCAATAACATAAGTTCTGTAAGCAAATTGTTTGGTATGTATAGATATAAAATCATTTACCGGGCTATTGGTTGCAACAACTATTTGTGATGCAGTTACATGATGTCCGTTACACTCCGCTCCTTTTTCATTGATAAATCTGGCCTTTGTTTTAGTATAGATGACACCGTCCATTTTAACAATAGCTTTCGCAAGCCCGTGCAGGTATTTCATTATGTGAAACTCCCCCTGGCCAGGAAACCGGATGCAGGGCCCGTTTGCAGTAATACCGGGTATATCATCTTTCCATTCAGTAAGCAGCCCTGCTTTTTGTGTTGCTTCTAATTCTTTTTTAAGCTTTTCATCTGTATCAGTTGAATGCAGGAACAGGTATCCGTAAACTCTTTCAAACTCACAATCAATCCCTTCTTCTTTTACTATTTTTTCTATCAGGTCAATTGCAGCTGTATGGCTTTCTGCTGCTTTCATGCTTCCATCTTCACCAAAGGTTTTTTCTATTTCATAATAACGGTCATCCAATGCACAGGTAAGATGTGCAGTTGTTCGTCCGCTTTCGCCACTGCCAACGAGGCCATCTTCCACCAAAACTATTTTTCTTCCTTCTTTAAGCAAACAATAAGCTGTAGTAAGCCCTGCTATTCCTCCACCGATGATCAGTACATCAGCATCAATCCTTTTGTTAAGTGTTTCAAATTCCAGAGGCTGTACCGAATCGATCCAATACGGGATGGTTTCACCTGCCGTGACCTCTCCTTTATCATTGAATTGCTTTTCCATAAACTAAATTACTTGTGATCAATTTTGTGCAACATCATCAACTCCAACATGATGTTTTTGGATCAATGCCCATCCTAAAAAACCGGCAACCATGGTCAGTATAAAACCTGTAGCGGTCAAGGGAATTGCCAAACCAAGCGTGGGTTGTGGATCATCCCATTTGTTGCATACTGTAAAAGCAACAATAGCATAACAAAGGAGGGCAACCACATTGAAGATCATATGAAAAAAGCCGGTCTTTTTTGCGCTGGCATCGGAAGGAATAAACAGCCAGTCAATAAAACCCGGGATCGCTGCCGCTAAAGCAGTTATTACACCGGCAAAATTTGCTACAACTGCCACCTTAAACCAAAAAGGATCACCGTTAAAGCTATATACAATGTAACAAACGAGAGCAGCCGTATAAAAAGCTACGGGAAAAGCAACCAGCATGGGATGAATCGGATGCCCTGCAATTTTTACCTTTGAGCGCATAAGTCAAGTTTAAAATAAATTAGAAAAAACTGTGCCAACATAGTTACATAATTATTACTGTACGGGCTGGTTTAGATATGTAAGAACCGACAAAAAAAAATCTTCGGTATGCGCAAAAAAAATCCCGAAACAAGTTTCGGGATTTTTTTACTTAATATTGATCTCATCAACAAAAATATGCGTATCGCCTCCTGCCCCTTCGTGCCAGGCAGGTAGTTTACCATATTGTATTGCTTTAACCCGTACATATCTTGCTGTAACAGGCTCAAAACCGGCTTCAACATTTCTTATCTGTGCTTTCAGGTCTTCGATCGGTAAAAAATTCTCGCCTGCATAAACCTGTTTAAAAGTTTTATTATCGTCTGATACTTCAACAATGATCTGCCTGGGTAATACGATCCATGCCCTGGTATCCTGCAACAGGCCAATGTTTACTGTTGAAACAGGTGTAGGTTTCATCAGATCAATTACCACATCCATGTCTGTTTTTTGATAACCCTGCCAGTTTCCTTTGCGCCAGTCAGCTTCTCCCCGTATATCATCAATGAGGCCATTTGCTCCACCTCCATCGTACTGCTGTTCATAAGTTGTATTCAGTTTAATGGTCCAGTTATGCAATGCTTTTTTGTAGGATGCTGTTGTTATAAAACTGCTTTCCCCTTTGGCATTTACCGCAATAGCTTTTACAGTTACTGATCTGTTTATGATGAAGGGTACTGTGTATTTTTTTGAAGCAATTGTTGGAGTACTGTCACCCAAAGCATAATAATAACTCACTCCTTTTTGTGCAGAACTTATTTTAATGGTCTTGGTATCTTTAAAAGAAATGGGGCCACCGTCAATTACAGGGTTCAAAATAATTTTATTGTCATTTATAGAAGTTGATGGAAAATTAGTTTTACCGAAAGACGTAGCTGTGTCAGCCATGCTAAACTGCAGGGTACCACCATTCTCAATATCAAAATGCGAAATGTATGATTTTGTATGCAGTGAATCATTCAGCTTTGCAGACCTGATATAAAAATTTTCATTGTTCACACCATTTGCTTCTACAGTAAATTTTTTCCCATTCTCCAGGTTAATGATTGCAGAAGAAAATAAAGGCGTACCAATGATATAGTCCGTTGTGCCCGGTGTTACAGGGTAAAAACCCAATGCACTCAACACATACCAGGCGCTCATCTGCCCGCAATCCTCATTGCCTTCCAGGCCCTCCGGTGTATCATGATACATATCTCTCACAATACGGTGGATCATCTTTTGCGTTTTATATGCACTGCCTGTAAAATTGTACAGGTAGGCAATATGATGGCTGGGTTCATTGCCATGTGCATATTGGCCTATCAGCCCGGTAATATCGCTCTGTTCCCTGCCCGTAGTTTTAGAATTCTCTGCAAATAACTGATCAAGTTTATCTTCCATTTTTTTTCTGCCGCCGATCATCTCAATATACCCGTTAATATCCTGTGGCGTATAAAAAGAATACTGCCAGCTGTTGGCTTCGGTAAAATTATTATTCACTTCACGTGGATCAAATGGAGTGATCCAGCTACCGTTCTTGCGTGGCCGCATGAACCCTGTTTGCAGGTCGAGTATATTTTTATAAGACTGTGCCCTTTTTATATAGTTATTGTAATCGGCAGTGCTACCCAGTTTTTTTGCAAACTGTGCAATACACCAGTCATCATAAGCATACTCCAGTGTTTTACTTACATTTTCATGTTCATCATCTACCTCCAAAAAACCATGATCCATCAAAGCAGGTAATCCCAGGTGGTTCCAGGTGGCGCTCTTCTTCATCGCCTCGAGGGCCAGCAGGGTATCAAACTGGTTGATCCCTTTCATATAAGCATCCACCATTACAGGTACACTGTGGTAGCCGATCATGCAATCTGTTTCATTGCTGCTCAGTTCCCAAACCGGTAACCGCCCGCCTTGCTGATACTGTGTTAAAAAGGTTTTTATATAATCCAGTGTACGGTTTTTATCAATGATGGTGTACAATGGATGAGCCCCGCGGTATGTGTCCCAAAGTGAAAAGACCGAATAATTAGTGAAGCCTGCTGCAGTATGTATTTTATTATCCCTTCCTCGATATTGCCCGTCAACATCCTGGTTAATATTAGGCACAATGGCAGTATGGTACAATGCCGTATAAAATGTACGCAATTGTTTTACATCATTACTGCTTACTTCAATCCTGCTCAATTCTTCGTTCCAGGTTTTTTCTGCTGCCGCTTTTGCTTTTGCAAAATCCCAGTCAGGCAATTCTTTGGCAAGGTTTCTTTCAGCACCTTCGATGCTTACTGCAGATAAAGCCACTTTAGCCATCACTTCTTCGTTCTCAAACTTAAAAAATGCTTTAATATTTTTCAAGTTTTTTAGTTCGGATGTAGATGACAGTAAAGTATCGTTTTTCCAGAAGCCAGCTTCCACAAATGGTTTGGAGAATTCAATTACAAAATAAACGTACTGGTCGTCGGCCCAGGCCTTACTTCGCCTTAGGCCGGCAATTGTATGCAGGTTAATTATTTTTAAGGATGATTCAATTACTTCATCCCGGTGTTTCAGATCAAGGATTATATTATTATTATCGGAGCCGGCAAATTTATAACGATGAAAACCTACTCTGGTACTAGCTGTCAGTTCTGCCAGTATATTATCATCATCCAGCTTTACTGAATAAAAACCCGCCGAAGCTTTTTCATTGGCATGAGAAAAAACTGATCCGTATTTTT
>Ga0193752_1001331_pt1 | contig 20717 bp, 23 predicted proteins | sample H1c1metaG_FD_144924 | JGI IMG/M metagenome (GOLD analysis project Ga0193752, IMG submission 144924) | Soil microbial communities from a riparian zone of the East river system, Colorado, United States - H1c1 | ecosystem: Environmental > Terrestrial > Soil > Riparian zone | place: USA: East River...
GCGTTATCCTGGTTGACCGGCTCGTATTGGACCCATTTCGAATTCGGAAGCTCGGTCGCGATCTGCTTCATCTGGGCGATAAGCGTGGGTGAGGTGACCGTCTCGGTCAAAAATCTTACTCCCGCGCCGCCGTCTTTCCTGTTCTCTTCGACCGCAGCACGAAGCCCCGTCATAAAGTTTTCCCAAGTCGAAGGGGCGCCGCGGTAGCGGATCTCCTTCGAGCGGTCAGGATCGTACATGTCAAGGATCGAGGCCTGAGCAAACGTGTCCGTAGCTCCAAGACTGCCCGGGTGCTCCGGATTCCCTTCGACCTTTATCGGGCGACCCTCATAGGCCTTTGCCAATAACCCTGTTGCGACTCCTCCTAGGGTCATCGCAGTGGCAAGGAATAGCGGCTTTCCGGGAAGCATTCCTTCCGGGGTCCTTACATAAGGCACGATCTTCTCGGCCGGCTGGATAACACAGCCGCTCAGGCCCGCGAGCGCCAGCGAAGCACCCATTACCTTTACGAATTTACGCCGGCTAAGCGAATCGTCCCACACCTCGGCCTGCTGCGGATATTCGGTTTTGACAAACTCTTCAAACTCCGGCGCATCGACAAATTCCTCGACGCTTCGCCAGTAATCCTTCCCGCTTTGCGCAAGAATAGTATTGCGCAGCGACGAAAAGTTGTTTTTACTGTCTTTGCTTGGCATTGTTTCCTGGTTTCCTTAAATTTGTTTCGCGCTTCTAGCGGTGACAAGTCGAGCAACTCGTCATCATTTCCCTGCTGCGTATCCTGTATTTTTCCTTAAGATCTTTTCGCTCGGTCGTATCAAGATCTCCATCCTGCCACTGCATGTTGAATATCTCGGATTTCGGCCTGATAAATTTCTCAGGTTCGCGATGGCATGAGAGGCACCATTCCATCTGCAAGGTGTTTTCCTGGTAAACGGCGGGCATATTATCTATCTGCCCGTGGCACGTCGAGCAGCCAACGCCTTTCGCTACGTGAATACTGTGATTGAAATATGCGTATTCGGGAAGATCGTGAACACGTTCCCATTCGATAGGCGTATTGTCCCGGAAACTAGCACGGATCGGCTCGAGGTATTTGCTGTCTGCCCATAGCTGGCTGTGACAGTTCATACAAGTCTGTGTCGAAGGCATGCCGGCCGAAGCTGTGGTCTCGACCGTTTGATGACAGTACCGGCAATCGATGCCGTCATCGCCGACGTGGTGCTTATGACTGAACTGCACCGGCTGCTGTTTCTCGAGATAGCGGCCCGTCAGGTAAGAAGACCGCGCGATCTGCGTATATGCGTAGAAGGCGGTTCCGGCCAATACCACGCCCACGATCATGCTTATCCTGGCAATGTTATTCGCACTTTTCGGAAAAAATTGAGCCATTTTTTAACTCTCTGAGCTTAGAAAAATCGCAATTAAAGTTCGCCGTACCTCAGAATATCGAAATATCTAATGCCGGCGCACCAAGACTGCTGAATTAATTAAGAATACCTACCGCAAAACTTAAGAGTAATTTTACTAAATCTCGTAAAATCCGCAAATACAATTATTAAAATAATCCCCGGGCCTACTTTGTGCAACTTTTCACTAAATAAGTTGTGCTGATAAGGAAAATTAATTTCTGCGTTTGAGATTGACCTTTATTCCGCTTCTTTTGAAAGAAGCGCGGCGCCCGTTGCGGCCGCATTTTCGCCCAGTGTGCCGGCGACGATCTGTGTGGTCTCGAAAGACGGCGCAAATGACAATTCCTTTGCCCGTTTCGTGATACCGCCAAGCACTATTTTACCTACCTGCATTATCTCGCCGCCCACTACGATCTTCTCGATATTAAGCAGATTAATAACCCCGGCGATCGCCGTACCCACAAATGTGCCGGTCCTCTCGAGCATCATCATTGCGAAATCGTCTTTTTTCTGCGCCTCGCGCACGATATCGCCCACTGTGATCTGTTCTTCCTCGAGTTTGTTGAGAGATGAGGTGCTGTCCTGGTGAAATCGGCTCCGTGTTCGTCGAACGATATTAGCGGCGGAGGCGACGTCTTCCAGCCGCATACCTTCCGAGTTGATCGCCACGTAACCGAATTCTCCCGCAAAACCCGCCACACCATGATACAGGCTGCCGTCAAACACGAATGCTCCGCCGACTCCCGCTCCGAGCGTCACATAGAACATATTGCGGCTGCCACGCCCCGCGCCCATCTTAAATTCAGCGTAGGCTGCGGCATTGGCGTCGTTTTCCATCGTGATCGCAAGCCCCGTGGCAGATGAAAGCTCGCTCAGCAGGTCGATGCCCGCGTGTTCCGGTATATGCGCAGAATATGCGATCCGCTTGCTTTCACGGTTTATCAGGCCCGGAACCGCGATGCCTGCTTTGTCGAAGTCGCCGAAGAGCTTTTTGGCATCCGCTATAAAGATGATAAGCTGCGGAAAAATATCCGATCCTTTTTCGACACTCGTTTTGTGAGAGGCAAGGAGGGTGCCTTCCGAATCGAGGCACACGGCCTTAAAAGAGGAGCTTCCGGCTTCGATCCCGACAATTTTTTCCACCTGATCCTGAGATTCGCTCATTTTCGTGACCTTATCCTGTAATTAATGCTGAAGGGTTAAAGACTAACGCGATTTTAGACAGTCACCGCCCAACTGTCAACCATGCTTTCCCGGTCGAAACTACCGATCTTATAACCCGTTTTGTTTGACTGTCGGACCACGGAAAGTTACTCTTTGGAAAGCACGGACCTCTGTCGGTCGTGTTTTTTGAATCCCCTCTCAATAACTATGGACCACCCGCTTAACGAGATAATCAAGCTTTACGGTATCTACGCGGTTTTCGCGCTCTGTACGGTGGAAGGCGATATTACCCTCCTTTTATCCGGTGTAATGGCCCACAGCGGATTCTTTGGCGAATACAGTTTTTTCAAGGTAGTTTTTTTCGGCACACTCGGTGGGCTCGTCGGCGATGGTTTCGCCTACATGATAGGACGCCTCTTTCACGAAACCGTAAAAGAATACCGTTTTTACCAACTCGCGCATCCCCGCATCGAACGCCTCGTTCAAAAGTTCGGTGGTTTTGCCATCATTATTTCCAAGTATATCTATGGCATCCGCGCCGCTATGTGTCTTTTCTACGGCATGAGCAAGATGCCTTTTGGACGCTACCTTTTACTCGACACGGTCAGTTGCCTGATATGGGTGACGATCCTGGCGGGAACAGGCTACTTCTTCAGCGGTGCGATCACCTCGATAATAGGTGATTTTCAGCAGATCGGCATCGCGCTGTTTTTCATCGTCCTCTCGGGCGTTATCATCTTTTACGTGATCGAACGTTTCTGGCTCTCTGAAAAGGTCGAGGAAGCGAAACCCGAAACAATCCAAAAGATCGAGGACAAACTTCACGATATCGAAGGTGTAGCGCAGGAGAAACTTCACGACCTTGGCGAACGTCTCCATCTCACTGTCACTCCAAACCGCGACGATAAACCTGAAGAACCTCCGAAAGAGACATCAAAAGCTGCCAAAAATTAACTTCCTCGCTGTTAAATTTCTCATAACTTACTGTAGAATATTCCATTCATTACCCGAACTATTAGAATTCATTAAGCAATCTGGGGAACTAATAACCTGTGATAATCGAATCATCCGCCCCGACGCGAGTCGATCTCGCTGGGGGAACAATTGATATACCGCCTCTTTTCCTGTTTCACGAGGGCGCCGCGACCGTGAATTTTGCGATCTCCCTGCTCGCGAAGTGCCGTATCGAAACCCGCGACGACGACCGCATTATACTCGAATCGATCGACCGGGGCGTCAAATTTGAAACAAACCTCGCGAACATCCAAAGCCTCAAGAATGAGCCGCGTCTCGAACTGTTATCCAAGTTGGTTTATTTTTTTAAACCGGAAATCGGTTTCAACATGATCACGGAGTCTTTTGCGCCGGCCGGCGCGGGGCTCGCGGGGTCATCCACGCTGAATATCGCCTGCATCGGAGCGCTGAATAAACTTGTCGGAGATCGTTACACTCCCGACCGCTTCATCCCGATCGCCGCGGCGGTCGAATGCCAGGTGATCAAAGTGCCGACAGGCTACCAGGACTATTATTCCGCCCAGTACGGCGGCGTTTCATGCATTCACTTCGAACCGGACGGTATGCACCGCGAGCCCCTGGATATCGACACGAAAACCCTCGAAGAACGCATCGCCGTATGCTATACAGGCGAACCCCGAAACTCCGGCACGAATAACTGGGAGATAACAAAACGCCATATTGATGGCGACCGCGAGCTTTTCGAGATCTTTGAGTCTATCCGCGACACATCGCTCGAATTAAGAACGGCCTTGCTGCAGCAGGACTGGAACGCGGCGGGCCGAATATTGGCGGCATCCTACCCGGACCGAAAGCGGCTTTCTCCGAATATTACTACACCTCAGATGGACCTGCTGATCAAAAAAGCGTTGGACAATGGCGCGATCGCGGCAAAGGTTTGCGGCGCGGGCGGCGGGGGATGCATCGCGTTTTTTTGTGAAGAAGGACGTCGGGGCGATGTCGAGGCCGCAATCGCAGCGGAGGAAGGGGCGGAAGTTCTCGATTGGAAACTCAGCGTTGATGGCCTGGTCGTAACGACGAATTAATTAAAGCCAACCATCTCACCCTTTTCACACTCAAACGTCACGATTGTCTCTCCCCCAAATATATACGAGGAGACAAGTTATGAAAAAATCTATTCTTTTTACACTGGTTTTCATCCTGGCCTGCAGCTTTACCGCATTAGCCCAACCCTCTACCGAATACTCGTCATCGAGGTTAACCAACTTCGCAACCCAGCTAAAACGCCGAACGGTCGATCTTTCCGATAGGACCTCGGGTGATCTTCGCCGCGGCTACGCAACCTCGCGCGCCGATATTGATAGCGCCTTCCTGGCCGCACAGTTAGACGCCGCTGCAGGGTTGTTCCAGCAGATGGTGGGCGATAACCGCCGCGCGTCGGAGCTTAGGGATGCTTCAGCGATCCTGTCCGACCTGGGCCGCAAGGCGCCCGGTGGCTACGGCTCGAACAGCACCTACTGGCGCGATGTTCAAACATCGATAGACGACATCAATCGCGAGCTCGGCGGCAACTCGGGCGGCGGTTACCAGCCTCCACCACCTCCGCAAAAGCCGGTTATAGGCCGGGCCACCTGGCGCGGAATGGTCGATAATAAGGTACAGATAAAGATCAAGGACAGCACGATCGAAACCGTAACGATCGCGGGAACGGCCTACGGCGCCGGGACCTTCAGTTTTACCTCGCCGCTTCCTCGCTCGCGTCAGGGCGTGCTTGTAGAAGGCATCAGAAGAAAGGGCCGCGGGCCGATCCGAATGGTGCAGCAACCCTCGAGCGCCAACGATTTCACCGCCATAATGGAGATCGCCGATACGGATGGCGGCGCGAAGGAGTACGAGATCGAAATACTCTGGCGCGAGAAGTAGTTTTCCACGCGGGTTATAAATGATGGACGCATCCGAAAACGGTGCGTTCATTTTTTTGTCACAAATCGCCGGACCCTGGTGTTTTTCCTTTAGAAGTCCAATTTCAAATTTACATTCGGAGGAAATAAAAACGATGATCAAACGATCCAATCTGCAATTATTATGTTCGGCCCTTCTCGTGATGTTCTTTATCTGCTGCAGCGACGCCTCGGCCCAGGATAAAACCGAAGCCAAAGCGAATAAAGCCGAAACGAGAGTGAAATCCAAGGAGTTTTGCGGCAACAACAGCTATTCGAACGGCGATAAGGTCGGGTTTAAGGAGCTTCGCGAAATGACCGTTAATGCGGGCGGTTCGCTCACCGTTGACGGCGGCAGAAATGGCGGGGTTAGCGTCAAGGGCGAAAATCGCTCGGATATCCTTGTACGCGCATGCATCCAGACGTGGAACACAACTGCTGAAGCGGCGCAGTCCGCGGCCAGGGGCATCACTATAAATACCGGATCTACCATCAAGGCCGAGGGCGTCGGCGACGACTGGGCGGTGAGTTACCAAATATCGGTCCCGCGCAGTATCGACCTGACTCTTACAGCGCAAAACGGCGGTATTTCGGTTTACGCGGTCGATGGAAATCTCGAGCTTAAAACGCAGAACGGCGGGCTTCATCTGGCGGAGATCGCGGGAAGCGTAAAGGGACGCACGACCAATGGCGGCGTTCACCTGAGCCTTACAGGCCCGAACTGGAAAGGCGGCGGCATCGATCTTGAAACGACGAACGGCGGCGTGCACCTCTCGGTCCCCCAAAACTTCGCCGCTAATTTCGAAGCTGGCACGGTCAACGGCGGATTTCACAGTGATTTCAGCCAACTTGAGCTTCCTAAAGCGGAAAACGGTGAAAAAAGGCGTCCGGGCGGCCGTATCAGCACTAGCCTTAACGGTGGCGGCGCCCCGGTAAGGTTGATCACGACCAACGGCGGCGTTCACATCAGCTCGCAGGGCGAGAAGTCAACGATGTAAGTTTTTTCTCCGACCAATAAAAATGGCTTCGCGTCCTTTCGGATACGAGGCCATTTTTTTGTTCATTTTTTCTCGGCGTCTCCGCGTCTCGGCGGCTTACCTACCGACTCCCGCGATCGCATTAGAAAGCGATCTAAAGATATCGCGCCCGTCGTTCGAACCGAGCATTTCTTCGCACGCTCGTTCAGGGTGCGGCATCATACCCAGCACGTTCCTGTTCTCGTTGCAGATTCCCGCGATATTGGAGCGCGCACCGTTGGGGTTAGATTCAGCGGTGATCTCTCCATTTTCATCGCAATAACGAAACACGATCTGCCCGTTTTCCTCAAGCCTGTCGAAGGTTTCGTCGTCGCATACGTAATTTCCTTCAGCATGGGCGATCGGGATCGAGAGCACGTTCCCGTCTTCCAGCTGACTCGTAAACGGGGTATTGCCATTCTCGGTACGGATATTTACGTGTTTACAGATAAAATGCAGATCGCTGTTCCGTATAAGGGCGCCGGGCAGCAACCCGCTTTCGCAGAGTATCTGGAAACCGTTGCATATCCCGAAAACGTATTTACCCTGCGCCGCGAACTCCTTGATCGAGGTCATGACCGGCGAAAATCGCGCCAGAGCCCCGGCCCGCAGATAGTCGCCGTATGAAAATCCGCCCGGTATTATCACGGCATCAAAACCGCTTAGGTCGGTCTGCCTGTGCCAGATAAAATCGACCGGCTGTCCGACGTGCTTCGATATCACGTGATAAGCGTCATGATCGCAATTTGAACCGGGAAAAACTACTACTCCAAATTTCATAAGCTTGTTAGTTGGCGGTTGTCGGTCGTCCGTTGCTTTATACCTATTTCTTGTTCCACCCCCGGAACAACCATCAAGCCTATCGACCGATGACCAAACACCGTATTTTTCAATACTTTACATTACCGGTAACCACTCTTTTCGGTGTTCCACCCCGAAACAAAAATGGAACAAAAATGGCGATTTTGAGGCAAAAAGGGACACTTTCAAACGCCAAATCGCCAATTAATTATTCAAACTCGACCCGAAAATCTTCAATTACGGGGTTCGCAAGCACTTCGCCCGCGATCTTTTCCGCCGAATCCCTCGCATCGGCCTCGCTCATTCCCGGATCCATAGCGATCTCGAAGTACTTTCCCTGACGAATATCGTTTATATTCTCAAAACCGAGAAGTTCGACCGAATGTTGTATGGCTTTCCCCTGCGGATCAAGCACGCCGGACTTTAATGTTACAAATACTTTTGCTTTCATTTTTACTCCAAAAATAAATTCTAGATTGTTACGCAATTTCTTGTCTTAATCAACGTCATGTGATAGATTTACTAAAATTTTTCCCGAAGCAATCTAAATTTAATTTCAACCTTTGAAAAGGAGATAACTATAAAATTATGCAAAATCCGGGTAGTGGTAAAACCGCACTAGGACTCGATAACAATGTCGGAGCACTGCTTTGCTATTTAGGCAACTTAGTTTGTATGTTAGGTTTGATATACAGCATTATTGTCCTCGTCACCGATAAAACAAACAAGCTTCCGCGCTTCCATGCGGTGCAATCGATCCTGCTATTGGCTGCAAATTTGGTCATAATTCTTCCCGGCTATTTCATCGCATTTGCGCTTGTTATGATGAATTCGACCATAACATCGCTGTTGGCAACACTGATATGGCTTGTGCTCGTAGTTGTTGGACTCGGATTATTCGTGTTCATGATCATCGCAGCAGTTAAGGGCTTCGGTGGCGAAACTTATAAAATTCCGGTTATAGGAAATTTAGCGGACAAATACTCGAACTAACTGAACACTCTTGCAAAAACGTATTCCACGTTTCGCAGGTAATGTTTAAGATCGAAGACGCGGGCAATTTCTTCTTCTGTTAAATGAGAAGAAATGTCCGCGTCTTGTTTTACGAGCTCCGCGTATTCCCCGCCTTCATCCCAAACCTTCATCGCATTTCGTTGCGTCCACGCATAGGCCTCTTCTCGCGATATCCCTTTTTGAGTAAGCGCGAGCATTAGTTGACCGCTAAAAACCAGCCCGCGCGTCAGCCCCAGGTTTTTCATCATGTTTTCCGGGTAAACGATCAGCGTATCCAGCAAACTCGTAATTTTTGCGAGGATATAATCCAGCGTCGCCGATGAATCCGGAAGCACGATCCTTTCCGCCGAGCTGTGCGAGATATCCCGTTCGTGCCATAGCGCGACATTTTCCAGCCCGACGATCGAATTTGCACGCACGGTCCGCGCCATTCCGCAGATCCGTTCGGATAGGATCGGATTTCGCTTGTGCGGCATCGCCGACGAGCCCTTCTGCCCCGTCTTGAACTTCTCCTGTGCTTCTCTTACCTCCGTCCTCTGCCAGTGCCGGACCTGCAACGCCATTTTTTCCAGCGTGGATGCGATTATGGCAAGTGTGCAAAGATATTCGGCATAGCGGTCGCGCTGGATCACCTGCGTCGAAACATTCGCCGCCATCAAACCCAGCCGGGCGCAAACCTTTTCTTCTACCTCCGGCGAAAGATGCGCAAAGGCCCCCACGGCACCGCTGATCTTCCCGACAGCGATCTGCTCCCGCGCCTCTACCAGTCTTTTGCGATTGCGCTGCATCTCCGAGTACCACAATGCCCAGACAAGCCCGAACGATGTGGGCTCGGCATGTATACCATGCGTGCGCCCGATCTGCGGCGTATCCTTAAACTCGAAGGCCCGGCGCTTCAGAACCTCTAACAAAGCGTCGGTCTTATCGAGCAAAATATCGCAGGATTCGTTCAACAAGAGTGCATTCGCCGTATCCACAACGTCCGACGATGTCAGTCCGTAATGAACGTAACGCGCCGCCTCGCCGATATTCTCGGCCAGGTTGGTCGTAAAGGCGATGACGTCATGATCGGTAGTTTTTTCGATCTCATTTATCCGCTCGACCGTGAATGCTGCCTTCGCCTTTATTACCCCAACGGCGTCAGCGGGTATCGTCCCCATCTCGGCGTGGACCTCGCACACGGCGATCTCCACGTCCAGCCATTTTTGAAACTTGTTCTGGAGCGACCAGATCGCTCCCATCTCGGGCAGTGTGTAACGTTCTATCATTGTTTTTTATTTTCAGACGGTTCAGCACCCGTCTCAAATAAAATATTAACCTCCTTCCAACGCTTGATAAAGTTGGGCGTGATGATTAAATCTAATCAAAACTTATTCTACCGAATATAATTCTTTAGAATTACTAATCTATTAACCTGCCGGTTTTAGCAAAAAACCCGGATGCGGTAGTCTATATATATCTATGGCGGAACGGCGGCAAGGGGAATACTGGACGGATCTTAGTAACGAAAGCAGTCCGCGGTCGATCAAAGACCGCGCGCGCTCACACGAAGCACGACGAGAAAAGAGCATCGTGCATATCCTGATGGAGCTTCACATGATGGCAGCGACTGGCATCATCTCGGGCGATATCAAGAATCTCGTACTGTCGAAGGCAAGCCTGGAAGATACCCTCGGCTATTCCGGCCGCGAGTTGATGGAGGTCAATTGCACACCTCGCAGGGTTTTGATCAACGCGGTCTACTCGTATGAGGTCCTTGTAAAAGTCCTGCCCGAGCGCGGAAACCGTCTGAAAGAGTTCTTTGAGTGGACCGATTCCCTGCCGATGAGTTTTGATATTTGCGATTCGATGAGCGAAGATGCGGGCATTGTCGAGGCTTTCCGGGCCGCCTGCCTGTCCGCGATCTCCAGCGGCGCAAGTTCGGAACTGACTTATAGTGATGTCATATTGGCCGTAAAGCGGGCCTTTGACCAATACAGATCGGGCGCCACCTATGCGCTAAATAAATGCATTGATAAGCTCGATCAAAAGCTGACGTTCCCTAAACCCTTGCCTGATAATGAACAGAAGTGGAAGGAGCAGCTCTTGATTTTAAAGAATTACGCGATCGAGCTGCGAAATTCAGTTGCCGTGAGCACCGTAACGCGTATCGGCGAGGTGGAAAAGTTGATTGCCGTTTACAAGACGGTTGGAGCAGAGCGCATCACTTATTAGCTCTCGTCCGGTTTAGCTTTTATCGCCCTCTTCCGGTCTTTCCGGCTCTGCTTCTTCTCTTCCTCCTTGTCTCCCAATACATCCTCGATATAAACCTTCTGTACAAGCACCATAATGAGTGCCAGCATTGGTGTCGCCAATACCAGCCCAAGGCCTCCGATCAAAATACCCAGCGCCACCTGCGCAACTACGGTCAGGGCTGGCGGCAATTCCACGGTCCGCCGCTCGATGTATGGTGTAACCAGGTTAGACTCGATGATTTGTACGCCAATGAAGAGAATTAACACATAGACCGCCTTCATCGGGCTTTCGATAAAGGCGAGCAGGATCGCCGGGATCGCTGAGAGTATCGGGCCGAAATTGGGTATAAAAGAAAGCAGGCCGGCGAGCAATCCGAGGGTTAACGCAAGCGGAACGCCCAGCAAAGACAGTCCTATCCAGGTGAGCAACCCGATAAACACCATCGAGATGACCTTCCCGATAAGCCACCACGCCAGCGTATCGCCCAGCGCGTCCATTATCTCGGCGGTCCGTTCTCGAGATCGTAGCGGGAATAGCTTTATAATTCCGCTAATATAGAATTTCGGCTCACTGGCGAGATAAATAGCGAGCAGCACGACCAGGAAAAAATTACCTATCGCCCCCATCGTGGACGAAAAATACCCGCCCACCCGGCTCAGCATCGCCGGCACATCGATCTTCGCCAATACCTCGTCAGTACCCGGCAGTTGGTCGATCAACGCCTTCCCCCAGTTGAACTGGGATATGTAATTGGCCGCGGACTTCGCCGATCTGGGCAATTCAACCCTGAGATGCCTTGCCTGCTCGGTCACGCTCGGGGCCAGCAGAAATATAGCGCCTACTACAGTAACGATAAGTATGAGGGAGATGAGCAGGACCGAAGCGCCTTCGGAAATTTTCGTGTAGCGGTTCAAGAGATCGGCAAGGCCGCGCAGGAAGATAGCAAGCAGGATCGCCGCAAAAAGCAGCAGGATCACATCGAAAACGAATATGAACGCGGTGATCAGAAGGACTGCCAAAATTACTACACCGACAGTGATCAGTACCTTCTTTGTAAACGTTATTTCCATGATTGGAGCGCAGGCGGCTCGCCTGCATTGAGCGCGGAGCGCGAAATCGCGCCGTACTCAGCAAACGTGTCAACTCGGCTAACTAAATTATTCCTTTATCTATCAACAATTCCGCGTTCAGTATCGCCGACCCGGCCGCCCCTCTCACAGTATTGTGGCTTAGCGCGACAAACCGGTACTGAAAGACGTTATCCGGGAAAACGCGTCCAACCGTGATCGTCATACCGTTTCCGCGGTCGCGGTCGAGACGCGGCTGCGGGCGCGATGGCTCCTCTGTTATTTCCATAAACCTTTTAGGCGCCGAATGAAGGTCTAACCCGGGAAACGACGAGATCGCATCCAAGACCTCTTCGAGCGTGGAGTTTTTATTCAGATTTACGCGAACCGAAGCGGTATGGCCGTCCAGCACATTTACCCTAAAGCACTGTGCCGAGACGGGAAAATCTGCCTTTTCGATGGCGCCATTCGCGAAAACACCAAGAATCTTTTGTGCCTCGATCTCGACCTTAGGCTCCTCGCCCGCGATATACGGGATGACATTGTCGGTAATATCCATAGCCGACACTCCCGGGTAACCAGCCCCAGAGATCGCCTGAAACGTAGTGACCACCGCCGACTCAACGCCAAACCGTCGATGAAGAGCTGCCAGGGGCGGAGCGAAACTCGCGACCGCGCAATTCGGATTAGTCACAATAAACCCTTTGCCAAAGCCGCGTTTCTGACGCTGTGTATCGATAAGGCCCACGTGCTCGTGATTGATCTCCGCTATTAAAAGGGGTACGTCCTCATCCATCCGGTAGCTTGACGAATTGCTGATCACCGGGTAACCCGCGCGGGCGAAGGCCTCCTCCGTTTCCCTTGCAACCGACGAAGGCAGGCTCGAGAAAACTATGTCGCAATCGATCGGCGGCTCGATCGCCTGAACAACTATCCCTTTGACGGCTTCTGGCATCGGCCCCGCAAGCTTCCAGGCGCAAGCTTCGGCATATGCCTTCCCGGCAGAGCGGTCCGAAGCAGCAAGCGCCGATATTTCAAACTGCGGATGACCCTCGAGAAGCTGGCAAAAACGCTGCCCAACCGTACCCGTGGCACCCAGGATTCCAACACGATATCTCTTACTCATATTATTTCAGGATGAATGCAAAATTTAAGTGTAAATTACGCTTTCTAAAAAGAAAAGCTTACTGGGAGCGCGGACATCCTTCTCCGCCTGTAGCCGATCCCTGCTCGAGACCGTCTTACCATGCTACTATCTTTCAAACTAAAAATCGCCTCCAAAAAAGAAGACGATTTCCGGCTCTCGACTCATGACTTACGACTCACGACTCATGACTCTAAAATCTCTTTCATCCGTTTAACTCCCTCGGCCATCTTTTCTTCGGTGTTGCAGAACGATACCCGTAAAAAACCCTTCGCTTCCGAACCGAACGCAACTCCCGGGACCGTTATCACCCTGTTCGCCAGAAATTTCTCAGCTACCTCGATATCATCACCCAAATGGCGCACATCGACCATTGTATAGAACGCGCCTTCCGGTGAGGTGCCTCGAAGGCCTAATTCGCTCTGAAATAGATCGACAAGATATTTGCCGCGTTTTTTGTAGATCTCACGTGACTCATGCTTGGCCGCTTGCGCCTCTGGTGTCCACGCGAGCAGCGATGCTTTTTGCGATATTGCCGACGTACAAACGGTTAAAAACCCGTGCAGCGTCAGCGCCGCCTTCATCACGTCATTTTGCTGGCTTGCGAGCCAGCCGAGCCGCCAGCCCGTCATGCTGAGGGATTTCGACAACCCGCTTACTATCAGTGTTTTATCGTAATATTCAGAGGCCGATGCGGGCGCTTCGCCGGTAAAATAAAGGTCGCTGTATATCTCGTCCGATATCAGGTAAATTCCCGTGTCTTTCAGGCAATCCGCGACCCCTTGCAGGTCTTCTCTCGTAAATATCTTACCCGTCGGGTTCGAGGGGCTGATCACTACCGCAGCCTTTGTCTTCGGTGTTATCTTCGACTTGAACTCTTCGATATCGAACGCAAAATCCCTATCGGCCGGAAGCCGGTAATAGACTGGTTTACCTTCTGCCAGCCGTACGCACGCATCATAAGCCGGGAAACTCGGATTTGGCAGAAGTACTTCATCGCCGGCATCGACAACTGACAAAAAGGCGGCTGTCATTGCCTCCTGCGAACCCACCATTACTACGATCTCAGCCGGCGTAAGACCGAGATGCGGGTATTGCTCCGCGATCTTTTCCCGCAGCGGTACCAATCCGGCATGCGAAGTATAGCCGTTCTGCTCCTCGAGCGTCACCCGCGCTGCTTCCTCGCGCAAAAACAGCGGCGTCGGCAGGTCCGGCTCACCAAGGCCGAAGTTGATGCTCCCCGGGAGAGCGCGCTCGAAAAACTGGCGTATCAGCGTCGGCTGCAGTCCCTGCAAGCGCTTCGGCACCACATAATCCTCTGGTTTTTGCATCGGTTTCATCAGCCGTTTTTTTCCTCGCTCTCTTCCAGATCTTCCTCGATCTCCTCTCGCAAGGTTCCTACTTCGACGTTCAATTCCCCCTCGGCTTGAGTGATCGGGTCCGCGGTTAATACGCCTCCGATCGTCTCGATCTCGCCGATTATAAATTGAGCGCCGCCGGATATCCTATCCTTAAAGCTTTCCTTTTCTTCCGGGTCGTTTGCCATAATTACTCCTTTTCTTCATCTTAGAAGATTCCCGCCGATATTAAAAATTCAGATTTCTCGTCAGGTCGCCCGTTTCCAGCCGTTTTCGCCCTGAACATACTCCTTTACATCGCCGACAGTAAACCCATCGGTGGACGACAAGCATTCCATGATCTTGACCGCGAGCCGGGGATGCTCGAATTCGAGCACATTAAACGAATTCGGCTCTCCGCGAGCCCGTGTTGATGTTGCGGTGCCTGCCTGAATTATCAGCGCCGAATGCCCGCTTTCCAGCTTGTACCGCCTTACCGATTCCGATGTATGGCTCCGGTGCAGGTGGCCTGCCAGAAACACGTCCGCGCCGCAGGCCGATATGTGCGGCATGACCTTTTCCGCACGCCCGACAATGTCGTCTTCGTCGTGTCCCTCCGGAACGTCGAACGGGTGATGAGTAACGATCACTTTCAACTTTTGGTTTTCGATCGGCGACATTTTCGCCATGATGTCATCTACCTGCTCGTCGTTTATTCTTCCCCCCTTGATCGTCAGCGAGCGAGATGTGTTTATCCCAAGCACCGCCATTTCCTCGTCCGCGAAAAATGGCTGAAGGTCCCCGGTGATATACTTCATATACTTTTCGAGCGGATGCACAAAGCGATCGAAAACGTTATACAACGGGACGTCATGATTACCCGGAACGACGATCTGGGGCTGGGGAAGCCTGTCCAACATTTCCCGCGCTTCACGAAATTGTTCGCTCTTGGCCCGCTGCGTCAGATCGCCCGAGACGACGACAAGATCGGGCCGCAGTTCATTAATTTTTTCGACGACCGCCTCGACCAGCCGGTAATCTACATGACCGAAGTGTATATCTGAAATATGGGCCAGGGTTCGCATCTACCTACTCTTCAGTATCCTCTTCCAGCGGTGCGGGCGCAATGACTTTGAGCGCCCGTGGATGGACCTTGTACTTTAAGGGAGTCTGCATAGTCGCTATCTCCCCGTCGAATGCGACGAGAAGACGCTTTTTTCTCGTTTCGATAGTGATCGACTCGGTACTTACCTCCTCGAAATCCTTCGCCTGGCGCAGACGCCCAAAAAGCGTCCGAACGATCAGCATGATCAATCCCCATTGCCCGCCGCGCTTCAGAAAATATACGCTGAGTTTGCCGTTGTCGAGCGTGGAGCGTCGTCCGATGTTAAAAAAATCCATCTCGTATTCATTGTTACCGACAAAAACGAAGGGAGTTTTTCGACGAAATTGGCGGTCGCCAAGATCGAGCTTGACCCGGAGAAGCGGAGCGAGCCGTATGACACGCCAGGCAGCCCAAAATGCGGCGGCCCACTTGCCCCGGCCGAGACGGTGCTGCTGTTTTACACGCTTTCTGACAATACGAGGATACAGCCCGATGCTCGAATTGTTGATGAATATCCGGTCGTTTACTTCGCCAACATCGATCTCTATAACGTTATTCTCTAAGATTATGCGGACGGCTTCTGTTAGGTCCTGGGGTATTTGAAGATCTTTTGAAAAGTTGTTCAGCGTGCCGAGCGGAAGCACGCCGAGTATTTTTCGCGCTTCCATTACTACTGCCGCTACCGCGCTGATCGTGCCGTCGCCGCCGCCGGCAACGATAATTTCGGCTGTACCTTCAGCCGCCTTTTCAGCGAATTTGACGATCTCGCCACCGCCGTTCGCCATGTGGATATTTGCATCGACGCCGTGGGCCTCGAACTGCTCCTCGATCAGGCGTTTTGTCTCCTCCGCGGAGACGCTCCCCGACCCGGCGTTGATAATAACTTCTATTGGCGAGGACATACCATAAATCTATCCCAAGCAGCACTTTCGTGGTGTTTCGTGTTGTTTCGTGACTTCTCTTCCCCACCTGTTTATCTCAAATAATCTTCCAGCTTTGTTGAGGCATCCGTTTTCTCGTCCCGGTATTTAACAATGATCGGGGCGTAGATCGAGAGGCCCCAATCGCGGCCTTGCTCGCTCGTCACCGCGCGCGAGCCTTGCACTACCACGGCGCCCGCGGGTACCTCGAGCGGCTTATCGCCGTCGGATTTATAGATCACGCCGTTAACTAGATCGAAGAGCGGCGTCGAACGCGTCAGAATCACGCCCGATGCGAGCACGGCACGCTCACGAACTATTGTTCCTTCGTAAACACCCGTATTACCACCGACAAGCACATCGTCTTCGATCACGACCGGGTTGGCGTTTATCGGCTCGAGCACGCCGCCAATCTGCGCCGCCGCCGAGAGGTGAACTCTCTTACCGATCTGTGCGCACGAGCCAACCAGCGCGTGCGAATCGATCATCGTGCCCTCGTCGACATAAGCACCGACATTTACATAGCAGGGCGGCATCAGCACGACGCTGGGCGCAACATAGGAGCCGTCACGAATTGTTGAGCCGCCCGGAACGATACGCACCCTGTCCTCGAGGGTCATAGGCCTTAGCGGATAGGTTTCTTTATCGAAGAACTGAAACGTTTCGGTATCCTTCGACATTTCGACCATTCCGCCCATCTTAAACCCGAGAAGAATCCCACGCTTTACCCAGGCATTGGCATGCCAATTACCCTCAGCGTCCTTTTCGGCCGATCGGATCTCACCCCGCCTGAGCGCAGCTTTGAATTGCTCGAAAACCTCGCGATCTTCTGGGGCAAATTCTGATTTAGAAAGTAGTTGTTCGATGCTCTCTTTCAAGTTCATTTTTTTCGCGTTTAAACTCCGGAATAGATGATAGATGCTAACTAATAGATTTATAGAGGCGATCTATCATTTCTCACCTTCTTAGCGATCATCTATTTCGAAAAAAAAAATCCTTTAGAATTCGAAGGTTTCGCAATGTATCACGTTCGGCTCGAACTCGAGAAGATATTTTTCGTCTTCCGGGTAATATTTTGCCTTCTCGTAATCTTCACCGGCAAATTTCTTGATGCTCTCGTAGCTGTCCCACTTCGTCACGGTCCAGAAGTGGCATCTATCGCCCTCGATCCGGCGAAGTATCTCGACGCCCAAATTCCCGTCCGTTGTCTTATAGCCGGCAACCCCGGTTTTGACAACGTATTCCAGATATTCGTCCGCGTGTTCGGCGCGGGTGATGCCGTGCCAGATACGGGTTATTGAACTACTTTTCATTTTCGATCCACCAAATCATAATAATCAGGAGTTGGTATTTAATCACTCCTCTTTTGTAAAGATCCATCTTGTTCCTTACGCCGGCGGCAATTAATCTTGTAACAGTTCTTTGAAAATCGATCTCACGACAATCAACCACTCTCCGGTTCTCAGTTCTCAGTTCTCAGTTCTCAGTTCTCAGTTCTCAGTTCTCAGTTCTCAGTTCTCAGTTCTCAGTTCTCAGTTCTCAGTTCTCAGTTCTCAGTTCTCAGTTCTCAGTTCTCGAAAAATGGTATCTGCGAACACCGAAATGGGAAGCTTTTACGCCGAAATCGGAAGCTTTTACACAAAAATCGGAACCTTTTATACGAAAAATGGAACCTTTTTCATCAAAATCGGAACTATGATTTTTGCTAACTGCTGCAAATAAAGGCAAAACCGCAAAATTGTTTTCAAAAAAATTTATTCGGACTCGAACGCACACACATATCCGGCTATTTCGGCGGTGCCACCCGCGTGGTTTGCAACGCGACGATCTGCCAGCGCCCGCCCTGTTTCACAAAAACTGCGGTGTAGCGCATCTCCATCCCGGTATCCATTCCGCCGATGTTGAATTTCATCTTCGTCAGCGCCGTGACCACGGCCGATCTGCCATATACCTTGATCTTAACGTCCTCGTTATCGACCGATATCGTCTTGACGTGCGGCATGGGTTTTAATATATCGAGTTCCTCGGCCTTCCCACGTATTTTGCCGGTGTAGTCGGTGATGATTATATCGTCAGCAAGAATTTTCCCAAGCGCGGTCATATCGCGCCTAAGTATCGAATCCGCCCACTGTCTTATGGTGTCCGAAACTTCACGCTCGGCCTTCGATTGCGAAAAGGCGGTAATAGCAGGTAACAGAAATAAAGCCAAAAGGACAAATTTTTTCATTCAAGTTTTTTCAATGCCTCAGCAGGGAGACTAACGCTAATCCGGACACCTCGGCCTGTGCTTGACTTAGGCTCTACAAGCTTTTCGATAAATCCTTTCTTTTATTTTTATGGACACGTCTGAGAATAACAACCGTTATAACGTAAACAAATATGTGCGCAGGGCCCCAAACAAACAACATCCACCAATCCAGCGAAGCTGCCTCCGTTGCCGATAAAACTTTATGAGTGGACGAAAAAACAGCGATTACGAATATATCGATCGCCAAGATGATGGCCGACGCCAAAAAATGATCGAAGACGGACGTCCCGACGATCGACCTGGGATGATCTCCAAACTTGTATCGGTAAAGAGACGCAAGCAAGGAAACGATGCTCATAATCGAAAATATGACGATCGTAGCCAGAAAAAAGGCGGCCGACACTAATCCGTTGAGTCTAAGGTCCATATGCTTAGGAGTGATTCAATTGCTTTAAAATTTCTCGCAATTTCTTCCGCGTGGGCTCTGTTACCGGTACAAGCGGCAATCTAAGATTTTCTTCAAGCAGGCCCATCTCTTTCATTACGAATTTACAGGGAGCGGGAGACGCCTCGATAAAATTTGCCTCCATCAGCGGCAACAGCCGGTAATGAAGCTTTCGAGCGGCTGTAAAGGCTCCATCTAAAGCTTTTTCCACCATTTTAGACGTTTCGGCCGGCAGCTCATTCGCGCAAACGGACACAAGCCCGTCGGCCCCGAGTGCAATGAGCGGCAGGGTGCTCGCATCGTCGCCCGATAGCACCGTGAAACCTTTCGGACGGTCCTTAATGATCTCCATTATCTGCGAAAAATTGCCCGATGCCTCTTTGGTCGCGACGATATTATCGAACTTTTCGGCCAACTTCAGAGTAGTTTCGGCTGAGATGTTGGACGCCGTTCGTGAGGGCACATTGTAGAGCATGATCGGGAATTTTTTGACCGACCTCGCTATCTCGCTGAAGTGGGCAAACATCCCTTCCTGCGTGGGACGGTTGTAATAAGGCGCCACGACGAGCGCACCGTCAGCCCCGGCCTCCCGCGCCTTGCGGGTAAAATCGATGGTCGCCGCGGTGTTGTTGCTGCCGGTGCCCGCGACAACTTTCGCCTTCGTCCCGCGCGCTGCTTCGACCGCCAAACCGATGACAAGCAGGCGCTCAGCATCGTCCATGGTGGCGCTCTCGCCGGTGGTTCCGCACGGGATCAAAATCCCGACGCCGCCCTTTATCTGCCGCTCGCACAACGCGCGAAAGCGATCGGCGTCAACCGAACCGTCCTTTTTGAAAGGGGTAACGAGCGCCGTCGCGCAGCCCCGCATCCAATCGATCTTCATCGTCATAATTGTCCAAGATTATAACAGAATAGAAACCACAGAGGCACAGAGACACTGAGAAGAAAGGTAAGAAAACCGTTAAGAGGCACCCCATCTCTTCTAATCTCTGTGCCTCTGTGTCTCTGTGGTTCAGATTTAATTGATCTCGCTAAAAAAGGCTTCCAGCTTAACAGGGTCGAGTTTCCCATCCGTCCTAACGCCCGAACAAATATCCAATCCGAACGGCTGCACGGTTTCTATCGCCTCGCGAACATTTTCCGCGTTCAGCCCGCCCGCGAGGAATACGGGCTTATCGACGCTCTCGACTATGCGGCGGCTCAACCGCCAGTCATGCCGGCGGCCAGTCCCGCCGAGCTCCTTTATCGCTAATGTCGGATTGCCACTATCAAGCAGAATAGCATCGACAAATTCTGCCAGTTCGACAGCTTCATCGACCGACTTTTCGCCGGCGACATGAATAACCTGAACGAGTTTTACCGAGGGAAGTGCCGCGCGGATCTCGTGATAGGCCCGTTCTTCGAGCTCGTCGACTATTTGGATAACACTAGTTTGGGTTCGCCGGTTATGGGCGATAATACCTGCCGCTGTAGTCTGGCTGGTCAAAAGAAATGTGGCGATAGGAGGGGGAACAAACGCCGCGATCTCCCGTATTTTCTCATCCGGTATCGGGCCCGGGCCTGAAGGCATTTCACCGACAAGGCCGAGTGCTGAGGCACCATATCGGATAGCCATTTCGGCTTCTTCGATATCGGCGATGCAGCAGATCTTGATCCGGGGCTGTGGCATGACGAGAATTAGTTCGCGCTCCGCGCTCAATGCAGGCGGGCCGCCTGCGGTCCAATCCGGGCGTTAAGATCTGCTTCCCAGAATTTCATCCATTACTTCCGTAAATTCAAAGGCGCCTTTTTTGCCGACGATCCACCGCGCGGCGAGCAATGCACCTGAGGCAAAGCCTTCGCGCGAACGTGCTGCGTGCGTTAGGGTCACCTGGTCGGCGGGGCCGTCAAAACCCAC
>Ga0193752_1001332_pt1 | contig 20701 bp, 17 predicted proteins | sample H1c1metaG_FD_144924 | JGI IMG/M metagenome (GOLD analysis project Ga0193752, IMG submission 144924) | Soil microbial communities from a riparian zone of the East river system, Colorado, United States - H1c1 | ecosystem: Environmental > Terrestrial > Soil > Riparian zone | place: USA: East River...
TCATAGTCATCCAGCTGGCCAATGGCCCAGGAGAACTCAGATGGATTGTTAATGGAATACAGTTCACCAGAAATGAATTTATCTTCATCTGTTGCAGCGGCAGCAGGATACTCGCCCAGGTCGTATAGTTTTCCTTTTACCACCGCTTCGCCCAGCAAATTAAAATATTTGGTGAGGTAGGCATACACCGGGTTGCGAAAGCCGCTGCGGAGTGAACCGTACACAAATAGTTTATAATTTCCATTACTCATGATATAATAAAGATACTTGTAAAATTGCAAAATTATGCCTCTACCAAAAAGCAATAAACCTCTTTGGGGCCATGTACACCGGTAACCAGTGTTTTTTCGATATCGGCAGTACGGCTGGGGCCGGTAGCAAAAGTGATGAGTGAAGGAATATTGCCGGCGTATTTTTCTTTTAAACTTTGTAATGCATCTTTTACATCGTATACCAGTTGATCGGTATATGCAATGCAGATGTGAATGGGAGCATAAACACTTACGGTGCGCCCACTTTGTTGTGCAGCACTCATTACAATGGTGCCGGTACGGGCAACTAAGAATTCACAATCGGTTATGGAAGCATCGCAACCAGGTAAATTGATAGTGTTGCTGAATTTCTCATTCCATTTATCAGTATTGCAATAGATCTTCGACCATTGTTTATCAGTGATGAGTTGTTCCAACTGTTGTAACATCTCTTCTTCATTTATACAGAAGGCAAACTTGCCCTGCATATTGATGAACTCCTGTGCAAAAACAACATCCAGGCTATCGGTTGCAGGATGGAAGACTGAATTGGTTCCTTCGCTTTGGGGAAATGGCAAAGGCGCCGGGTGACTCAGCGCCTGCCTTATTCTTTTTAAAATATTTTCTTTTGCCGGAGTTACAGCCATGACTTTTAAATTGCCGGAGGCGTTTTTAGTTCTTCGGGCATTTCTGTTGAAGGTTCATCACCAACACCCTCCTTTGGATCAACATCCAAAGCCTTCTTTTCTTCATAAGGCCGTTTGCCGATCAATGCTTCCACATCACTTTTAAACAATACTTCTTTCTTCAATAATTCTTTGGCCAGTTTTTCCACATCGCCTTTCTTTTCTATCAATAGTTTTTTGGTGATCTGGTATGCATTATCGATCAGCTTACGAACCTCTTCATCGATCATCTTACCGGTCTCTTCACTGAAGGGTTTGGTAAATACATTTTCCTGGTTGGGATCGTAGTAACTGATATTACCAACCTTATCATTCATACCATACACAGTGATCATACTGTAAGCGATCTTGGTGATCTGCTGCAGATCGTTGCTGGCACCGGTACTTATTTTTCCGAAGAAGATATCTTCACTGGCACGGCCCCCCAATGTCATACATATCTGGTCCATTAGTTGATCCGTATTGTACAAATATTGCTCTTTAGGTGTGTACTGTGCGTAACCCAATGCAGCTGTACCTCTTGGTACTACCGTAACTTTTAATAAAGGATAAGCATGCTCCAGGTACCAACCACAAATTGCATGGCCGGCCTCGTGGTAAGCGATGATCTCTTTTTCTTCCGGTGAGATGATCTTATTCTTCTTCTCCAATCCGCCGATCACACGATCAATGGCATCCTGGAAATCACTCATGTCAACCGATTCTTTTCCCTTACGTGCAGCTATCAAAGCAGCTTCGTTACAAACATTGGCAATATCTGCACCTGCAAAACCCGGTGTTTGTTCTGCCAGTTTATGAATGTCTAATGTTTCTGAAATTTTGATCGGGCCAAGATGCACTTTAAAAATGGCTTCTCTTCCTACAAGATCCGGACGATCAATAGATATCTGCCTGTCGAAACGGCCCGGCCTCAACAAAGCACTGTCCAATACATCAGGCCTGTTGGTTGCGGCTAAAATGATAATACCCAGGTCAGTTCCAAAGCCATCCATCTCTACCAGCAATTGATTGAGTGTGTTTTCACGTTCATCATTGCTCATCATCATATTCTTTCCTCTTGCCCTTCCTATTGCATCGATCTCATCAATGAAAATGATACAAGGCGCTTTTTCTCTTGCCTGTTTGAACAGGTCACGCACACGGCTTGCACCTACACCTACAAACATTTCCACAAAATCACTTCCGCTCAGGCTGAAGAAAGGAACCTGCGCCTCGCCGGCAACTGCTTTTGCCAATAAGGTTTTACCGGTTCCCGGAGGGCCAACCAATAAAGCTCCTTTAGGAATTTTTCCGCCCAGCGCTGTATACTTTTTTGGATTTTTTAAGAAGTCAACAATTTCCATCACTTCCACTTTGGCTTCGTCCAACCCGGCTACATCACCAAAGTTTATGTTTACTCTCGTGCCTTTTTCAAACAGGGTTGCTTTAGATTTTCCAATGCTGAAAATACCGCCACCACCACCACCGCCACCCGGGCCGCCTACCTTACGCATCATCATTACAAACAAAAGAACGATGAGTAAAATGGGTAATAGAGAAGTGATGATCTGGCCGAAAATTTCTCCTTCTTTTCCCGGCTCATCGGTTACCTGCTGTATAGACGGATATTTTTTATAAAACTCGATCATCTGCAGGGAAAATGTTTTGTCGTCTATAATATTGAAGAATAACTGGGGCTGATCGGCCTTTACAGCTACTGCAGCATCATAATTTTTATCGTCAGGCTTTTCATTCAACGCCTGTTTGTAAAAAGCAGCTTTGGCTTTTAAACTGTCGGGTCTTATGAATACCCGTACCATATCTTTATTGCCAACAGTTTTAATTTTAGCCACATCGCCCTGCAATACCATGGCGTAAAATTTCTGCTGGTTGATCTCTATGCCGGCACTGCTTACTGTGCGAAAAAAATTCCAGGCAATGATGGTAAGAAAAATGATGCCATATACCCAATAGATATTGAACTTTGGTTTTTTCTTATCGTCTCCCTTCGGAGGTATGTTGTCAGGATTGAATTTCCTTTTGCTGTCTTGTTGATTCATGTTTTTTTGTGCTATTGTTTTTGGTTCCAGTATACTGCTGATGCACACTTCATAACAATAGACGTTTGTGTTTGGTTATTATTTTAAAAAAGGGTTTTATCCTTCATGTTCCATTACAGGAGCATCGTGCCACATCTCTTCAAGCTGGTAAAATTTCCTTGGCTCGGGCAGCATTACATGTACCACTATATTAACGTAATCTATCAGGATCCATTGCTGTCCCTGCCTGCCTTCGTGTTTATAAGGCGTTTCCAGGCATTTTTCTTTTACATCAGTTTCAATAAAATCGGCAATGGCCCTTAGTTGGGTTGTATTACTTGCCTGACAAATTATAAAAAAATCTGCAACTGCTTCCGGAATTTTCCGCAGGTCGAGGCTTACAATTTTTTCGCCCTTTTTTTCCTGGATGGCATGGATGATTGTTTTGAAAATTTTGCTGTTCCTGGTAGCCCGTACAATGCTGTTTTTTTTACGGGTATTTAATGCGTTTAAATTATTCAATTCTGTTGTAATTTTTAATTTATGTACCGGTGCCGGAAATTATTGTCCGTACAGGATTTGTTATTGTTTTTTAATGAACCAGCCCGTAGCTTGCAAATATTGGCAAAAGTAACACTTCTTTGCCATTTGAATTATTATGACCGAAGACGGTTTTTTTACCATTTTGGATACCGTGGACAGCACCAATAACTATGCCATGCAGCAGGCACATGATGGACGGGCAAAACATGGTATGGCCTGGTTTGCAACAGAACAAACAGCAGGTAAAGGGCAAAGGGGTAAGAACTGGGCCAGCGAAAAAGGAAAGAATATAGCCATGAGCCTTGTTTTAGAGCCCGGGCAGTTATCCGCAGGACCCGGTGGGAAAATAACGAGCCAGTTTCATTTAAGTGCAGCCATTGCACTTAGCACTTTTGAGTTGTTAAAAATGTATGCAGGCGATGAACTTAAAATAAAATGGCCCAATGACCTGTATTGGCGTGACAGAAAGGCAGGGGGAATCCTGATCGAGAACAAATTAAAGGGCAAAGCATGGAAATGGGCTGTGGTTGGTATAGGGATCAATGTTAACCAAACTGAGTTTAGTAAAGAGCTGATCAATCCTGTTTCCCTGAAACAGATCACCGGTAAAACCTTTAATGTTATTGAGCTGGCTAAAGAACTGTACTCCTTACTGATGAAAAACTTAGCAGCAGGAATACAGCCGGATGAAACATTGCAGGATTATAATGAACACCTGTATAAAATAAATCAACTGGTAACGTTTAGGAAAGCCGGGGTAAAATTCGACACGGTCATAAAGGAAGTATCAGCACAGGGCAAACTGGTAACTGTGGATGCCATTGAACGGGAATTTGATTTTGGAGAAGTGGAATGGGTGCTACCCCGATAGGATTTTGTAATTAATCCAATCGGGATGTGCCAAAACCTCACGCACAGGCCTTGCATGAATTTTGGCTACCGCACAAGGCCCTTAAATAAAATTCAGTTTGGCATCATAAGTTCTCAGCATTTCTGGCTTCTACTTCAAAACGGTTGCTGTAATAACCTTTTTTGATACTTTCCCAAATGTATTTTACAAGAAATAGAAAATAGCCATGCTCTTTAAATTGTTTGATATGGCATAGCTCATGCTTTACCCATTTTTCATCCTGTAAAAATTCGGCCTCGGTTGTATTGTAAAGATGAATGGTTTTGCCTAAAACCATTGCCACGGCTTTGGTGCCTAATTTGATGGCGGCCAGTTTTGCCAGCCAGGAATTTTCTTTAATTATGAAATTTTTATTGTTCAATTTCAGACCATGCCTTTAAAATTTCTTCGGCGTGTTGTTTATTTTTTGGCCGGGTAAATATTTTTCGGATCACGCTTTTCTCATCTATTAAAAAAGTGGTGCGATGCAGGCCCATATAGTTTCTGCCATACAATTGTTTTTCTCCCCAAACACCGTATTGGTCAATGATCGTATGATCAGTATCTGCTACCAGCGTAAAAGGAAGATCATATTTTGCTTCAAATTTTTTGTGCTTTTTTTCTTCATCAGGGCTAACACCTAATACCACAAAACCATTCTTTTTCAACAGCCCGAAATTATCACGCAGGTTACATGCCTGTATAGTACAGGTAGGTGTATCATCTTCGGGATAAAAAAATAAAACTACTTTTTTGCCTTTGTAATCGGATAAGGAAACAACCTTGCCGTTTTGATCTTTTCCTTTAAATGCCGGGGCTTTGCTGCCTTCCAAAAGATGTGTCATGTCGAAATGTTAATCGTTAATTGTTATCCGATCATCCGTTTACTGTCATGCCTGTTAACCATTAACAGATAACAGTTTTACCTTGTAAATTTATAAATCTTCTCCGCCACATTCCCTACCTGGTCTTCTGCAATTATTTTTAATTCATGTTCGCCGGCGGGGCACATTTCATCAAACTCATAAATAAACCGGCTTCCTTTATCATTGCTGAACCGGAGCCAGTTGCCATCAAGCAGTGCGGTAAATTTTACGTCTTCTGTATTATCCCTCACAACAAAAACAATACGGTTTTGTTTACTGCTGTTCATGCCATCTTTAAAACCAATGGGTGTAATAGCCGGTGCTATTGTGTCTATCATCAGTTGAAAACTTCCAAACTCCCTGAAACTTGCCCTGTACCAACCTGTTTCCTTACCATTCATAACCGGCTCTGCTTTAGCATAATCATGCCTGCCATTTGAAGAACGGTGCATGACCATTTTATCAGGCAAGGGCGTTGCCGCTTTTAAGGTAACAGGAAAATAGCTTTGCAAGGGAACGGTGGTGTTATGCAGCTGGTAAATAGTATAACCCAGCCTGGGCGTAGTTTCACTGTATTGAAAATGTATGGAATCGTATAAACAATTTGGAGGCAGGTAAAAATGAATACCATCATTTTCAAAAATATTTACAAAGCCCGGATGAAAAACGGGGGAATTGCCTGGTGAATATTTTTTTTCAGGCTCAACAAAATTTACATTGCGCTGTACATCAAACTGCACCAGGGAAGTGTTTCCATTTGCATCTTTTACTTCCATTTTAATTTTATGAATACCGGTATCATTAATTGCAATTACACCATCGCCATTGATTGTTTTGTAAACACTGTTGTTGTAACCGGGTAGTTTTGAAACATGTTCTATAAATCCGCCCCCGCTGCTCCTTAGTTTATAATCAATATGGCCATTTAGGTAGCGGGTTTCATTATAGCTGATGCTGTCCAGCTGAAAACCAACAATGGGATTCTCATTTTCATACAATACAGCTTCATAAACACCATTCCTGTTGGAAGATCCTGTATACCTGTCGGATGTAGTAATGCCGAAACTTACCTTATCGGTATTTACAATGATAAGAGGCGGCCTGGTAACATACACGCCATTTGTTTTCTTCAGCGGAAAAACCTTTGGTGATTGTTCATAAGTACTAAAGCGCCGGTCATAAACAGCCAGTCTGAAAATATCGGGTGCGATCGTATCAGGTATTTGAAAATTGAACAACGAAGCATTTAAAACCTTATCAGTTTTTGTATCTCTTATTTCAAAATGAAGGTGAGGTCCCTGGGAGCCGCCTGTATTGCCGCTGAGCGCAATGGTATCTCCTTTTTTTACGGGAAACAGGTCGGGTGAGATATCCAGGAAAACAGCCCAGCTTTTCAGGGCATACTGCTGCTGCTTTACATATTTTTCCAGCCCGGGATAAAAATCATTCAGATGGGCATATAATGTAGTGAGGCCATTGGGATGGTTGATATAGATCGCCCTGCCAAAACCCCAGGGTTCAATTTTTACTTTGGCAATATAACCATCAGCCGCTGCTACGATCTTTTTGTTTTGCGCCTGGTCTGTCCGTAAATCATATCCCATATGATAATGATTGGGCCTCAGTTCTCCAAAATTAGCCACATAAGCCCTGGTGGCTACAACGGGATATTCAAAATAATCCCGGGGATAGTTTTTAGGTGAAAAGAACTGCGCATCCGAAGTATTTGCATAAAAGAAGATTAAAATAAAAATAAAAGGCTTTAGGTTATATTTGAGCATTATGTTTATGAAAGATGTATCAGGATTATGTATTTTTTATAAAATTACATCTATTCAATCAAACCCTTAATTAACCTGAAAATTTTTATGAAACAGTCCCTGCTTATTTTATTATTTGTGATTTCCGTTAACCTTATACATGCACAGGAAGCAGATTGTAAAGTGCTGCTCGATTCCTTAAAAGGAACATACACCGGGGAATGTAAGAACGGTAAAGCAAATGGTGTAGGTAAAGCCGTTGGTATAAACACATATGACGGGGAGTTTAAGAATGGCCTGCCCGAAGGAATGGGTAAATATACCTGGAGTAGTGGCGATTATTATTATGGAAGCTGGAAAAAAGGCCTGAAAGATGGCAAAGGAGAATTGCACCACTTTGAGAATGGAAAAGAAGGGCTGACTACCGGCTACTGGAAAAAAGGGAATTACAGGGGTGAGTATGAACATCCTTACGTTATTACCAATGTGACCAGCGATATTGGCAGAGTGCAGATAGAAAAAATGAGTGATCATGAGACTACAATAACTGTAACTGTAGAAAACCTCGCTTCGAGTTCATCGCTTAGCAGAAATACATTTCAAACTTCCACCACTATGACGGCTCACCAGGTTACCCGGGGGCAATATATAAGTAAATCTGCCAATGCCTTACCCAACAAGGAAATTACCACTTTCAGGGGAGTTATATTTCCCTTCAGGTGCACAATGAATTTTGGAAATTCTATTGTGGAGATCGAGTTTTTTGATAAGGGGGCCTGGGATGTGATGATCCCTATAAATAAATAAGCATATTCCTGTTTTTTAATAAGGAATTTTTTAAAAACCTGTATGTTTTCATACAGGTTTTTTATTTACATCAATTACAATTACTTTTGCACGCCACAACACAGGCAACGTTACTATGCCACAGGACAAATCCATTCAATCAGTTTTAATTATCGGTTCAGGCCCCATTGTTATTGGCCAGGCCTGCGAATTTGATTATTCAGGTACACAGGCAGCCCGTTCATTAAGGGAAGAAGGTGTAAAAGTTATTCTTATAAACAGCAACCCGGCTACCATTATGACCGACCCAATGATGGCCGACAAGGTTTACCTGCTGCCTCTTACGGTTGAAAGTATTGAACAGATACTGGTAGAAAATAAGATCGATGCCGTATTGCCAACCATGGGCGGACAAACTGCCCTCAATCTTTGTAAGGAAGTGGATGAACTGGGCATTTGGGAACAGTATAATGTAAGACTGATCGGTGTAGATATAAAAGCCATTGATAAAGCAGAAGACCGGGAAAAATTCCGCCAGTGGATGATCGAAATGGACATACCGGTTTGCCCGGCCAAAATTGCCAACTCATTTTTAGAAGGAAAGGAATTTGCACAGCAGATCGGTTTTCCGTTAGTACTGCGCCCTTCCTTTACATTAGGCGGTAGCGGTGGCAGTATCGTGTTTAGTAAAGATGAACTGGACGAAGCATTGAATACCGGTTTAACAGCAAGCCCCATACATGAAGTGCTGGTAGAAAAAGCGGTGCTTGGCTGGAAAGAATTTGAACTTGAACTGTTGCGTGATAATGCAGATAATGTAGTGATCATTTGCGGGGTTGAGAATTTTGATCCCATGGGTGTGCATACCGGCGACTCCATAACCGTAGCGCCGGTAATGACATTAAGTGATACTGCTTACCAGCTCATGCGCAACACTGCCATCAGCATGATGCGTAACCTGGGAAATTTTGCAGGTGGTTGTAATGTGCAGTTTGCCCTTAACCCGCAAACCGAAGAAATTATTGTAGTGGAGATCAATCCAAGGGTTAGCCGTTCATCGGCTTTGGCAAGTAAAGCAACCGGTTACCCCATTGCAAAAATTGCTGCCAAACTTGCTATTGGTTATAACCTGGATGAATTAAAGAACCAGATCACCCAATCAACATCGGCTTATTTTGAACCGGCGCTTGATTATGTGATTGTAAAAATTCCACGCTGGAATTTTGATAAATTCAAAGGAGCAAAAGATACACTCGGCTTCCAGATGAAAAGTGTGGGCGAAGTAATGGGCATTGGCAGAAGCTTTGCAGAAGCTGTGCAAAAAGCCTGTCAGAGTTTGGAGAATGAAGCAGTGGGTTTAGGTTATTATGGCAAGAGTTTAATGCATGCTGATGAACTGATCGAATATATCAAGATACCGAAATGGGACAGGATCTTCCGCATTAAAGATGCGCTGATGGCCGGCGCCAGCGTAAAGCGTATCTGCGAAAGCACAAAGATCGACCGCTGGTTCATTTACCAGATACAGAAGATATGTGACTGCGAAAAGCAGATCGCTCAATACGATCTGAAAACATTACCGGATGATGTGTTGAAAGAAGCAAAGTTGTTGGGTTTTAGTGATGAGCAGATCGTTCGCATTATGAAAGAAGAAGATGCCGAAGCCATTTATGAAAGAAGAAAGACCATGGGCCTCACCCGTGTGTTTAAAATGGTAGATACCTGCAGTGCCGAGTTTGAAGCAAAGACACCATACTTCTATTCAACTTTTGAGAACAGGCCGGCAAATGAAAGCAAATTGCTCAGCAACGAAAGCCTTGTTTCAGATAAGAAGAAAATAATCGTACTTGGCAGCGGTCCAAACAGGATCGGCCAGGGTATAGAGTTTGACTACTGTTGTGTACATGGTTTGCTGGCTGTTAAAGAAGCCGGTTACGAAGCCATCATGGTAAATTGTAATCCCGAAACGGTGTCAACCGATTTTGATATTGCCGACAAACTTTATTTTGAACCCGTGTTCTGGGAACACCTATGGGAAATTATTGAACACGAAAAACCTTATGGTGTTATCGTGCAGTTGGGAGGACAGACAGCCTTAAAACTTGCAAAGCGTTTGCATGAAAAAGGAATAAAAATAATCGGCTCTTCATTCGATAGTATGGATATTGCTGAAGACCGCGGCAGGTTCAGTGATATGCTGAAAGAACTGGAAATTCCTTATCCGAATTACGGCACAGCTTATAATACCGATGAAGCTATTGAAGTGGCCAGGCAGGTTGGGTATCCCGTGCTGATCAGGCCAAGTTATGTATTGGGCGGACAAAGAATGCGTATCGTGATTAATGATGAGGACCTGGAAAAAGGTGTGCTGAGCCTGATAAAACATTTACCCGGCAATAAAATCCTGATCGATCATTTTTTAGACCGTTGCCAGGAGGCAGAGATAGATGCCATTTTTGATGGCGAGAATTTTCATGTGATGGGCGTGATGGAACATATTGAGCCTGCCGGTATACATAGCGGTGATAGTAATGCCGTGTTACCGCAGTTTAACCTCTCACCATTGATCGTACATACGATGGAAGAGTATGCCGAAAAAATTGCAAGGGCATTAAAAATAAAAGGGCTTATCAATATCCAGTTTGCCATTAAAGATGGTAATGTATATGTGATAGAAGCAAACCCACGTGCCAGCCGCACCACGCCATTCATTGCCAAGGCTTATCAAATTCCTTATTTGAATATTGCTACCAAAGTGATGATGGGAGTGAACACACTTAAAGATTTTACTTTTGAGAAAAAGCTAACCGGCTTTGCCATTAAGGAACCGGTCTTCTCTTTCAATAAATTCCCCGGCGTAAACAAAGAGCTTGGACCGGAAATGAAAAGTACCGGTGAAGCGATACGTTTTATCAAGGATTTAAAGGATCCTTATTTCAGGCAGTTGTATAAAGAACGGAGTATGCATTTGAGTAAATAAGTGCAGAGAACTCCTTCCGTAAAATAGAATGTCATACAATTTGTGATGACATTTTTTTTAAGGGCCTTGTGCGGTCAACGTGCAGTATTTGCGCAGCGTTGCATGCGTTTTATTTGTTTGGAGGATAAAATGCCTGTAAGGCTTTTATAAATGTAACTGACGAAACATCCATGTGATCCAGATCACTATAGATCCGGTTTTCAAATTTTATGTTTTTGATTGTAGCATTTGCGATATTACCAGCTAATTTTTTAACAGGTATAATATTCCAGGTTGAATCTTCCAAACCCCCAACCGTTACAAAAATAGCCAGGGTGTCTTTGTTATTCCTGGTACTTAACTTTTCTGCCAGTTGATCAAGATAAAAATTATTGTACCACAACGACGGACTGGCAGAGGCGAAATTTTTAAAAATAGTTTGGTTGTTCTCTGCCTGGTTGAGCAAGGCGTAGAGAGAGAAGTAACCACCAAATGAATGTCCTAATAACGAACGGTTATTTTTTTCTGTGTTATAGTTAGCGTCAATATAGGGAACAAGTTGGCCTGAGATAAAATCATAAAAATTCCTGCCGCCTCCAACAGCATTCATCTCATCCGATGGTAATGACGCAGGATACATATAATCCCTGATCCTTAACGAATCCATTTGTTCAAACGATCTGTACCCGATCCCAACAAGTATAATCGGGGGGAGCAACCCGCCTGATCCATATTGTTTAATGATGGAAGCTAATATTGGAAAATAGAAATTTGCGTCGGGAACATATACTACAGGATACTTTGCTGAAGTATCTTTATAATAATCTACAGGTAATTGTACCGAGATAAAAAATGAATCTTTAACTGAATTAGAATACACAGCAAACTCTTTATTCAAAGAATTGGTATCCCTATCTTTTGTACCTGTACAGGAGCATGAGATTAGCGTAGAAAATAAAATCAATGATAGCAAAAGATCAGTCTTTTTCATAATTCTGGTTTTTAAAAATGCATCTTGTTTAACCTAAATAAACAGCGATTGTAGACTTTAAGTTCATATTAGGTAAAGCATTACAAATGTTTAAATGCAGTTTAGCAGTAGTTAGTTGCCTGGTGAAAAATATTATAGCTTATATTTCTTCACTGGCACAGTTATACAGCACAGTAAATGATGATGGTCTTTTATGGCTTCGATCGTTGGCGGGAGGGACAACCTTAGCCTTATCTATGGTTAAAACTTATATTATTTTCGCCTCGGTGGGTGTTCCTGACTTCGTCCGCAAGCCAACTCCCAAACCCGTGAGCGCCGCTGCCTTGTCTCCGACAAGCAGCATAAATACCAGGTGCAGGCTTGTGTGCTAATCCTGAAGATTACTATTATTCATCTGCCAGGTTTTATTATGATGGACAGATAGCTTTGGAATGTTGACAAATTATTCGGGTAATTAACAGTGGGCTTGAGGTTCCTGCTTGTCGGAGACAAGGCAGGGGCGTTAGAATAGTTAAATGTATTAAATTTGAGAAAGGGAACACCTACGATGGCGAAGTTATACAGCACAGTAAATGATGATGATCTTTTATGGCTTCGATCGTTGGCCCCGGTAACAAAAAAACAGCTAAGCCGTTTACAAACTGCCTGTTTTCATTTTCATTTGCCTCAACAGCTTCCGGTAAAGAACAGCTTTTACTTTCTCCTGTTCGATCTGCATTTCCAATTTTGCCTGTTGCAGCCAGCTATGTTTCAGCAGGCGTTCCTCGGCCAGGGCCTGTTGATTAGCAAGCCATTTACGGTCTGCCTGGCTGGCTTTTGCATCAGCCAGGTTTTCCAATAAATGATCTGTCGTGTTCAGCCATTGCCTGTCTGTGGTTTCCTGCTGCTGCATCTGTTTCAACCTGTCTGCCAGTACCCTGACTTTTGCTTCGGCACGAGCTGCCGTGGTTTCCAGCAGGGCAAGCTTTTTTGCAGCATCCTCTACAATACTGCGCTGCAGGTTTTGCCAGGACCGGCCATCCCGTTTTTTTTGTTGTTGAATGTGAGATACCAACAAAGCCGACAGTTTGCCCAAAGCGGCGGCAGATAACTGGTGTGATGGATGGCGGCTGCTTTCAGCCATATGCATCATGCTGCTGGAAATACCCAGGTACTTCGCCACCTGGCGCTGGCTTACCGGCAAAATTTCCGGGTTTTTATGCTTCTTCATTTTGTGAACAGTTGAATTGTGAACAGTTGAGTTGTTTACAAATATAATGTTCACAAATATAATGTTCACAAATATAATATTCACAAAAGAAATTACGGAATTGTTGGCTCATCTTTTCGCACCGGTGAGTGTTCCTGGCTTCGTCCGCAAGCCAACTCCCAAACCCGTGAGCGTCGGATAATTAACAGCGGGCCTGAGGTTCCTGCTTGTCGGAGACAAGGCAGGGGCGTTAGGATAGTTAAATGTATTAAATTTAAGAGAGGGAACACCCATCAAAGGCAGGAACCCGGGTGTGTTATACGACCCGGGACCAGAAATGTTAATGAAGAAATGACTTCAACAAGGGTAATAAGAATGTACCAAGTGAAGCAAAACCGGATACTATTATAGATAAGTTATTTGCAGGTTGATGCTCCATAACAATTTTTAAGGTTTTGTCGTCGGGGTTGTTTCGTAAAATATCTCTTTTACATTTTTCAAATTGCTGCATATGTTTTAACAGGTTTAATGAGATCGCTATCCAGCAAAGAGCCCAGATAACATGCGCATTTAAAGCAGAAATTATATAACGCTGATCACCATAGTCAAAAACCAACCGCCAAAAAAAGCCGGTAAACGATAAGAATCCCAGCGCAAGGATCACTGAATGGATAAACCAGTTCCTGTAAGCAGTTGAATAGTATGATGAGATGATAAGAAATTTATTAGTGTCCGTACTTTCAGTTTCTGCAGCCATTTTTTTGTCCATTACCTGCAGTGAAATTGTGATCAGTATTGTAGCAAGTAAGCAAAAAGAATAAATAATAAATTCCTGGTAGAAAAAGGAATATTTGTCAATATCAAAATTAGGGTAAGCGTAAACGGTCCTTCCTTTACCTGATAAAACAAAATTTCTAACCCAGAGCGGCCACTCGTAAAATATATAAATTATAAATGAAAGCCCCCAAAGTCTTTTCGAAAACCGTAATTTGACATGTTCTTCTTTAAGAAGTAAATAAATTAACAAAAAAAAAGCGGCATAAATACCAAGCCAGAGTAACATTTGCGGATTTAGATAATAGGGTATTAACCCGATCGGTTGTTTTAAACCCTGCTTCTCATTTTGATATTTTTCTTTGAGTTTTAAAAGTTCTTCAACTGATGCATTTGCAGTTAACTTATTTGCGCTCAAAATGGAATTTAATACGGTGTCTATATGTTTGATCCGTCCATCCAGGGCACTGACCTGCTGTTCATAAATATTTATTTTATCGATCTGGCTTTGGGATATTTTGGTTTTAATGTCATGTAAATAAAACGTTCCCCCGGCTGAAGAAATAAGGCCGGGTATTATAGTAGTAATAAGAATGCTAAGGAGGATCAAAAAAATAATATTTCTAAAATCGCGTATTGTCATAATACCTGGTCATTTATACTTACAATTTGTGTTTCAGCGGATCATCATTATTTGCAGGGGCCGTTGGGTGTTAAATAGTAGATCCTGTAACTGCCGTTAGACCGAAGCTGGATCTGTATGGTATCATCATTATACAGATCAGTACATCCTGCTTTCCTGAAACGTGTCCATTCACCTGTTCCCTCGTCATCCTGGCGATCGGTACGAAAGATCTTGCCTATACCGGTATGCTCTAAATACAACTCAGCGGTACGGGTAGTAGGATGACGGAAAGCGTGTCCTGCTGAAAAGATAACTGATTCAGGCTTTACCAGGTTCACAAAGGCAGGCGAACTGCCATTCTTTGCACCATGATGTGGTGCCACAATGATCGTGGAGGGTAGAAGTGCCGCTGCATTTTCTACCATAAATTTTTCGGTTGCGATCAATGCTGTTTCAGGGTCATCGCGGTGCCGGCCAACAGCATCTCCCCCAAGAAGTATGGAATTGCCTTTGAATTCCATTTTCATCACAATACTTACACCGTTAAGTTTCTCTGCCTTATCCAGCCCTTGCCATTGGGCCGGTGGTGAACCGAACCCACATAAAAAGGTAAATGTTGCATTTCCAATTTTAAAATGATTACCTGGTGTGATCACACTGTCCAATGCGTGTAAATTAATATTTTCAGTTGAGGGCCTGGCTTTCAGTATAGCTGCCAGCCGCCTGTAAGCGCCCGTTGTTGTTCCCCCTGCCATGGATGCCTCATACCCTGTCCATACTACTTTCTTTACTTTGTAATCCCGTACAATCTGTTCAGCGCAGTTGATATGGTCAGCATCGCAATGGCTGAGTACCATTAACTCGATCACGGACCCTCCGGGAATATATTCTTTTACCTGGGCCAGTGTGCGGTTACCATTCAACGTAGCATCGCTGCCTGCATCATACACTATATATTTATCACCGGGTAATTTGATCAGTACACAAAGCCCCGCGCCTACATCCAGCACCCGGATATCCACCACGGTATTGTCATCACTCAAAACGGATATGCTTTCGATCTCACCTGCTACTTTACGTACCAGCGTACGGTATACCCATCCTTCCTGCCCGCTTTGCATTCCACGCACATGGTAATAAGCATTGGTTTGGGCCGGGTCCAGTAAAATAAGTGTATCGCCGGTATGTATCTTTTCCAGCACTTCCGACGCACCCGAAGGTGCAGCACGCATATTACCGTTCCTTTGAACAATAAGATAATCAGCAGTGGCAGTATATGAAATACACAACCAAAAAAAGATGAGCAGGAGCTTCATGGCAGTTATTTTAAAATAATGAATACTATAAAAGTAAAATTTTCAATTTCCCGCTGCAAGGGTTTAAACACCTGTTTTTACCCGATTATTAATTATACCAGCAGCTGGCATTTGAAACAACCATGCCGCAATGGAAAGAGGGATCGGAGTTTAAGGCGGTGAGGGAGGGCAAAAGATAAATTTTGTTCTACTTAGTAGAAAGATTTATTGGGATCAGGATAGAACAGGAACCTGATACGCCGCTGGTTGAAACCCAGGCGGCAAAGATTTCCTGGTTTTTATGCTTCTTCATTTTGTGAACAGTTGAATTGTGAACAGTTGAAGTGTTTACAAATATGATGTTCACAAATATAATATTCACAAAAGAAATTACGGAATTGCTGGCTGAGCTTTTCGCACCGGTGAGTGTTCCTGACTTCGTCCGCAAGCCAACTCCCAAACCCGTGAGCGCCGGGTAATTAGCAGCGGGCTTGAGGTTCCTGCTTGTACGGAGACAAGCCAGGGGCGTTAGGATAGTTTAAGTGTATTAAATTTGAGAAAGGGAACACCTGGGGCGGCGAAGCCCATGAAAAATAGTTGACCAGCTATTTTAAAAATAAAATTTTATTAATATATTGTTGTGCAGCTACAGAACTTAACCCTATGCAAACAATACAAAGCATCCAAAACAGGATATATGAAATACGGCGAAAGGGTCATGCTCGACCGGGATCTGGCCAGCCTGTATGAAATAGAAACGAAAGTATTAAACCAGGCTGTAAAGCGTAATATAAAACGTTTCCCCAAGGATTTTATGTTTCAACTTACTAAGGAGGAATTTGAGGATCTAAGATTTCAAATTGAAACCTTAGACGATAATTCTTTGAGGTCACAATTTGTGACCTCAAAGGGAAAGGGCGGAAACAGGTATTTACCTTACGTTTTTACTGAACAAGGTGTTGCCATGCTCAGTGGGGTAATCAATTCTGACAAAGCCATTGATATGAACATAGCCATTATGAGGGCTTTTGTAGCAGTAAGACAGGTTTTACTGAAACAAAACGATATCAAAGAACAGTTGAAAGAAATAAAGGAACGTATTGGCGAGCATGATGTGCAGCTGAACCAGATCTATGATGCCATGGAGAATTTATTAGACGATAAGGCCGCACAAAGAAAATGGGATGAAAGGGAAAGGATCGGGTTTAAGAAATGAAGACCTCATGCTTAATGAATAAATAAGACCCTTACTACACATAAAAAAACTGCCATAAAATGTACTATCTTATACCCTTATTCTGCATGGATGAAGATCAACACAATTTATCTTAACCAGTTTTTTTTCATATTTATAGCCGGCGCTATACTGCTGGCAGCCATATATCATACCATCCTCTATTCTCACAGGAAGACAAAATTACTTTCTTATTACAGTGGTTACCTGTGGTTCACTTTCCTGTATTGTTTTTATCGTGTTTTTTTCCCTCACCACGATCCTGAATTTATTACCTCCTTTGCCCCGGACAGTACGCTGGACGAATCCCTGCAGATGGTGGTCTACCTGATGTATGTGCGCTTTATTGGGATCGCTTTAAATCTAAAAAAAGATACTGATGGGCAAGCCTATGTTTTTGTAAAACTAACACCGGTGGTTATTGGCGGGTATGTACTGTTACAGTACATACTTATAGCTTTTAAAATCCCATTTGCAATAGCAACCGTTGTGGCAGTGATCATTCGCATGTACCTGCTCTTCCTGGGATTTGTGATGCTTATAAAAGTATTAAAAAGAAGAGCCCGGCTGTATTATAATTATTTGTCAGCAGGGGCCATCTCAATGATATTTTTTGGCCTGCTGTCATCAGCTGCCAGTTTTATGCCGGGTGGAACAATTGTTATCGGGGCCGCAACATTATTACTGCTGGGCTTTTTTTTTGATGTGATATTTTTTTCAGCTGCTATCGGGTATAATATCAGGGAAGAGGCACTGGAAAAAGAAAATGCATTGAAATTAATACTGCAGCAACAACAGGAATTGCAGTTAAAGGAACTGGAAAAGAAAGAAGCTATCTATGAAACTCAATTGCAGGAACGGTTCAGAATGGCCAAAGACCTGCATGATGATATAGGTGCAACACTCAGTTCCATATCCATGTACAGCGATGCCATTAAAGACCAGGTAAAAGAAAAATTGCCGCACCTGGAAAATGTATTAAATAAAATGGGAGAGAACAGCCGGGATATGGTAACCGGCATGAGTGACATTATCTGGGCCATTAACCCCGATAATGATAATACCAATAAATTAGTAAGCAGGATGGAGGACTATGCCAGGGATATTTGTGCTGTAAAAGATATGCAACTGCATTTTAAAGCTGATGGTACTTTTTCTCCTGTAAAACTACAGGTGGAACAACGGAAAAACACCTACCTTATTTTTAAAGAAGCAGTAAATAATGCCGCTAAATATGCCGGTGCAAAAAATATTTGGATAGAGTTAAGTTTAAATGACAAAGAAATAAACCTGCTGGTAAAAGATGATGGGAATGGTTTTAATGAAGTAACAGCGCGAAGAGGTAACGGCCTGAAAAATTTTGAAGCAAGGGCAAAAGAAATAAACGGAAATATTGCTATTGATTCCAAAGAGGAAAGCGGCACCACCGTCTCTTTAATGTTCAGTATTTAAAACGTTTGATGAAAGCGCCGGTGTTCTGCATCACCATAATTGGCGATAACGACATATACATTAAAAACCCAGTTTTGATGGAAATAAAAAAAATGAGGATAGCTGTTTTTGAAGACAATCAAAAATTCAGGGAGAGCCTGGAATTTATTATTGTTACCACCAGTGATATGGAACTTTGTGGTTCTTTTGAAGATACGACCAGGCTGCAACAAAAGATTGAAGTTCTTCGTCCCGATGTGGTGTTGATGGATATTAATATACCCGGTAAGAATGGTATTGATGCTGTGAAAGAGATAAAGGAAAAATTTCCGGAAGTGCATGTTTGCATGCAAACCGTATTTGATGATGCTGATAAGATATTTGCTTCGCTGTGTAATGGCGCATCGGGTTATATCTTAAAAAATACAGCACCCGAAAAAATACTCCAGGCCATTCGGGAAGTGGCAGAAGGGGGTTCTTTCTTCACGCCTTCGGTAGCAAAAAAAGTATTACAGAATTTTCAGCAGCAACCACAGCAGGGCGAATTTGTGCAGCTTACCGAAAAAGAAAAAGAGGTGTTGAAATTTTTGGTGGATGGACTTAGCTATAAGATGATCGCTGATAAAGTAAATGTAAGTTTTCATACCATACATACGCACCTGCGCAATATCTACCAAAAGCTCCATGTAAACAGCAAGGGCGAAGCTATCAACAAAGCCATGAAGAATAAGCTGGTATAGGCTTTTATCACCCTGGCCCGGCAAGGGATACCCCGTTTTGGCGATACGGACAAGACATATTTCTTTTCATATTTGGTGTATAAAGCCATGTCATGAAAAAAAGATACCTGTTAACCGCATTGTTACTCCTCTTTTATTGTCTGCCTGCTATTGCACAATCATTTGCCATCAATACGGATGGAAGTGATGCGAATGCAAGTGCCTTATTGGATGTGAAAAGTATAACCAAAGGATTACTGATCCCCAGGATGACATTGATTAACCGCAATGTCATTGCTGCACCGGCTACGGGATTGATGATCTATCAAACAGATAATACACCCGGTTTTTATTATTATGACGGAACAGCCTGGGTTATTGTAATATCTTCTACAAATAATTTATGGTTACAATCCGGGGCTAATATTTATAACAGCAATACAGGAAATGTAGGCATAGGAACTTCAACTCCTCTTGCTCGTCTTCACGTAAGTGATGGCGCAATATTGTTTAGTAATACTGTTGGCACCACACCGGCAAGTGGTGGCGGTACAAGAATGATGTGGATACCGGCAAAAGGGGCTTTTCGGGCAGGTTCAGTCATTGGCAATTTATGGGATGATGCTTACATTGGGCAAAATTCTATGGCAACAGGAAAGGATACACAAGCCCCTGGTGATTATTCAACAGCCATGGGAAATAGTTCCATCGCTGAGGGGGTTGCTTCAGTTGCTATTGGAGCCAGCTCTAAAGCTTTCGGCACCTATTCAACAGCCATGGGATGGAACACAATGGCTTCCGGTATATCTTCTACAACTATGGGATGGAGCTCAATAGCTTCCGGCGACTATTCAACAGCCATAGGAAGATCGACAACCGCTTCAGGTATCTCTTCAACAGCCATAGGAAGATCCACAACCGCTTCAGCTATTTATTCAACAGCTATGGGGTTCAATACAATTGCGTCTGGCAACTCGTCTAACTCCATGGGATTCAGCACGACTGCTTCAGGATTCGCTTCAACAACAATGGGATCCAGCACCACAGCTTCCGGAGACTACTCAACAGCAATGGGAGAAGATGCAGCAGCATCTGCTTACGCCTCAACAGCTGTAGGAATAAGTCTGAAATCAAAATCATGGGCAGGTTTTGTAACGGGTCTTTATAATGACAGTACAAATGCGGCAAGCCCTACGTTCATGCATAGTCTTAACCGTGTTTTCCAGGTTGGTAATGGCACAGCCGATAATGCACGAAGCAATGCCATGACGATCCTGCACAATGGAAATACTGGTATCGGAACTACAACTCCTGTAGCATTGCTACAGGTAAAAAAAGGCGCCGTATTGTTCGACAGCACTGTTGGAGCAACGCCTGTAAGTGGCGGCGGTACAAGAATGATGTGGATACCTGCAAAAGCGGCTTTCCGGGCGGGAGCTGTATTAGGTGCCGAATGGGATGAGGTGAATATTGGACTAAGATCTTTTGCTACCGGTTATGCAAGTACCGCCAGTGGTGATTACTCAACAGCCACGGGAAGTTTCAGTACTGCAAGTGGCGATCATTCCACTTCGATAGGTCCGTTTAGTTTTGCCACAGGATCAGCTTCGGTTGCGCTGGGTTTTCAGAATTCTTCAAGTGGTGATAATGCCATTTCTATAGGGCAACGGAATTTCGCCACGGGG
>Ga0193752_1001333_pt1 | contig 20694 bp, 14 predicted proteins | sample H1c1metaG_FD_144924 | JGI IMG/M metagenome (GOLD analysis project Ga0193752, IMG submission 144924) | Soil microbial communities from a riparian zone of the East river system, Colorado, United States - H1c1 | ecosystem: Environmental > Terrestrial > Soil > Riparian zone | place: USA: East River...
AACGCCTTCGGCAACCCATATCCTTAATTCGGCTTCAGTTTGCACAGAATCCTTCCACCGGTATTCTTCTTCCACACCCACACTAAATATGCCCACCTGTGGTTTCATACCTAATGTGGCTCTTGTTTCTTTAGCGCCCCTGGCATTGGCCCAGGGTGGAATTACACCTTGCCTGGCCTGCTGATCAGCAAAAAAGAAATCAGAATGTGTGCCCGTAAGTAGTTTATCGGGAAAACCATTTGGAATAAACCGGGACACAGGTCGTTGTTTGCGTATTTCGGCATCCCATAAAAACCAAAGCTCTTTCAATCTTGCAACACGCCATTCACTGTACTTCTGAAAAACAGGATCGAGGCGGTTATTATCCTTTGGCATGTCCAGCCCTGAAAATTTTTTAAAATTTTGAACACAATGCTGGCAATAGCAGATACCGTGCCCCGCCCACCTGTTAGAAAAGATGCCATCAGGTTTAAACCGATCCATAATCTCATGGATCACTTTCGTCATGAACTCAAAATTATAAGGTCCTAAAGCACAGGTAACCCATAATTCTGGATTGGCCCAATGCCTTCGCTTTTGGCCATCAGCAGTTACAGCAATCCAATCAGGATGCGCATCATACACTTCCTGTCTCGCAGCATGTGGGTCTGTACGTAGAATGATGGACATATTCATTTTGCGGCATCCTTCCACCATGTAGCCAAGTGGATTACTATTGCCCAACATGTTGCTCCTGTGATGCAAAGGGATATCTGTCGGATAAAATGCCACTATCCCACCTGCGCTCAGCAAAGCGCCGTCGGCATGAATACGTTTGAAATAACTAAGCCAGAAGTCGGGGTCGTAGCCACCGGGATCATTCTCCACAAAAGCAAGCTGTGCCCATCGTACAGACCTGTCAAACCAGGGTTCTTCCGGAGAAGGCATATTGGCCCTTGTTAAGAGAGAAGAACCTGTTAGTGCCAGACCACCTCCAAACAGGGTAGTATTTTTACAAAATTCTCTTCGGTACATAATATTTTAGTTTTTTGGCTTAATTAATTTTTGATTGTCAAAATAGTCGGGAGATAGTCGGATGAGTCTTTTGTTTTTTCCGAAATGTTAACGCCCAACTTGATCATTTGTTTTTTTTCAAACTACGATATGACACTCCACTGCCCTTATTCTCAAGGAGAATATGTCCTTCTATCCATCATTATAATCAACGAGATGTACCAAGGTTACTTTCCAATACAAAATTTACTAAATTTTAATCCAACTGGTCGTCTATGGCTTCGCCGGCGATCTCGCCCACGTAGTGGGGCAACAGCAATACGTTAGTTTGTAAATGTTAAGTTTCAAAAATTTATCTTCCTTCGTAAATCCTCTTTTAACACAACCCAGGTTACTCATCAAGTTGAGGTGCATCTAGGCGAACGTATAAGCAAATGGAAAATTCGAAAATGATACTCTTAAGGAACAGTAAAGGACATGGTAAAGATCATTGCAGGGACTGACAATACAAAAAATGAGTATCAACATATTGATAATCAGCAGCAGAAATTTTTAGATTACTGGGGAGTGTTGTATATTTAATTGTTGGTGGCAATACTAAAGCAACCATTCGCCAACTCGACAAATACGTCAATTATCAAAGACGAAAAAAAATAAACTTATTTACATAAATAATTAATGGCAATTTTTAAAATTGAAACCAAAAATCTTTGATAATGACAAAAAAAATTAAAATCCTATCCCTGTTTTTGATGCTCGCGGTAACGAGTTTCGCTCAAAAATCTATTCAAGCGGATGACCTAAATAGGCTTATGTATCTCAACAGTCTATACCTTCAGTCCTACATTCACAGCGATACTGCCACATATAACAAATTGCTTTGGGCAGAAGAATTTACCCAAACCAATTCCGATGGTAGTGTTTTTACTAGAAAAGAAAACGCCATACGCTTTGGCAAACCCAGATATGATAAAATCGCCTATTTTTATGGCGACAATATCAAAATTACCTTTTTAAAGGACGATTTGGCAGAAATCTATGTCCGTAATCCCAGTGGATTTTTAATAGATGGCAAACTCGAAAAAGTGTGAGCTGGTATAAAGATACCTATCAAAAAAGAAAAGGAGAATGGAAATGCATATCGGCGGTTATTAAAAATAATCCTTTTTGATACGAGATTATGAAAGGGTACCACCTGGGTATCGGTAAGGCAATTGTTAAGAGTACATTATCAAATGCTAATGAAAGTCGTGATCATAGAATATTTGCAGAAATGGCAATGACACTTATTGAAGAGGCCAAAACATTATATCTGCATGAAAGTGACCTGGAAATTGATTTAAAGAATAACGTATTTGCAATCGATGCTACAGTAATTGATGTTTGTCTTTCTGCTTTTAGCCGGGCAAAATTCAGAACCACCAAAGGTGGGCATCTGTCAAGTTTTCCGGCAGTCCAGCCGGTTGGGAGGTAATATACCTACCCTTTGGTATTCGTAGAGTTAGAACTGTAATTCTCAAATAAGTGAGTCATTACAATGTGTATTTTGGCTATTTATTAGCAACAATGCATTGAGCCAAATATCGCACCGATCTGCATTTGCCTGGAACAGATGCTTTAAAAGTTAGGAAGTAGCAAACTAATGGTCCATTATCACAAATCTAATTCTCCATACTTCTTGATATAGCCCCTGATAAAATTCATGCCGGCGTAAACCTGTTTTTTTACCACCGACTTCGAGATGCAAAGATGACTTGCAATCTCATCAAACGAATATTGACCAAACGTATACATTTCTACAATCTGCTTTCTTTTAGTCGGGAGATAACAAATTGCAGATTGCGTTATCCTTTCGTACTCTTTAGAAATTAATTTGCCGTCAGAGGTTTCTTTGCTTTCATTTGTGGCACTCTTTAGGTTTTTATATACCTCACGTGTTCTTTGATTCCTTCTGAACACATCGATAAGCAGATTCTTCGTGCACCTATAAAGGTAATACCTGACTGAATTTACTTCAGGTAACTTTTCTCTACTCTCCCAAATTTTCACAAAAACCTCCTGGACGATTTCTTCGCTAATATCATTTGAGTTTGTAAAAAGATATACATAGCGAAACACATCGTCGAGGTAGTAAGTGTAAAGTAATTTGAAAGCATTGCGGTCGTTTTGGGCTATCTGGCGAAGCAAAGATCTCTCATTTGGAAGATCGCTCATTGTGAGTCAGTTTTTTGATCGGGCAAATCCTTTTGTATTCAATTTAGATTAATTCACTCAATTTTCCATTCCTATCCGGGTGTTTTTATGCGGACAACTTTCAAACTTGTCAAATTCCTTCTCATGTCTTAGTACGGATACATGAGCACGATTCTTCAGCGACTGAGCAATAATCCGCATAGCCCGGCGTGTAACGACGAACTGTTTGACGTCAGTAGTTTTCTTTTGATCGTGCTGTACGCAGGATGATTGCCGGGTTGTTTATGATATTTGGTAATGGATAAGTTTCTTTGTTTAAGCGCTTCGACCGCTAAATCTTCAAACCTTTATACCAGTCATCTCATTGCGAGACGATTATTTTCCTGCCATCGATCTTAAAATGGACCATCCCGGTAAGCTCAAGCATGTGCAACACCTCCGATACATTTTCAAAACGTGACATGGATCCTACAAAACCCTCTGTGGTTAAATTTCCCTCATATTCCACCTCAACGTCATACCACCGCGAAATCTGCTGCATAAGGGTTTTAATATTTTCGCCTGCAAATGCGAAATAACCTCTTTTCCAGGCGATCGACTGATGGACATCAACTTTGGTAACCCTGATTTCTTTCTCTAACTGAGCCTGCTGGCCAGGAACTAGCAAGCTGAAGGCGTTGGTCTTCGTGTGGGAAACTTTTATGCTACCCTCAAGCAAAGTCGTTCGAATCTTTCCATCATCCTGGTATGCATTGACGTTAAAATGTGTGCCCAGTACTTCAAGGGTTTGATTTCCTGAAGTAACTATAAATGGATTAGCTTTATTTTTCGCCACTTCAAAATAGGCTTCGCCGGTGAGCTCAACCTTTCTTTCGTTGCCAGAGAATACAGTAGGAAATTTCAAAGAAGATGCTGCATTGAGCCACACACTGCTACCATCGGGCAAAACAACCTGGTATTGACCGCCACGGGGCGTATGGATAGTATTGAACCCACTAGTGTGCGATTGCAGTGGTCGCGAAGCATCGTATTTCAGTTGGCCATCTGTGGTTTTGCTGATTTTAATCCCTGCCTGCGTGGTCAACAAGCCGTTGGCTGCGTCATCAAGAACAATCGTCGTACCATCTGAGAGGATCAACGATGCTTTATTGCCGCCCGTAGCTATTGAAGTTTCGCGGCCTGACTTGATATTAGTTTGCTTCTGTGCGAAGGATGGTCGCTGTGTGCGACTATAATTGTAGATTATCGCAGCACTGACAAAAGAAACAGCAGCTACGATTGCGGCGCGGTAAACTATTGGTGACAGCCGGATAAGTGAAGTGGATTTACGGGGTGCTTGTTGATCCAGGGCTGCTTCAATTTTGTCAGCCAGCTGACTATGTTTAACGGAACGACTTACATGTAGGTCCTGTATATGTGGATACATGTCGATAACCTCACGCAGGTCGCTTTCGGGAAGCATTTTCATCCATTCCAGGAATTGCCGATGTTCTTTCTCCGTATGCTCATCCTTAGCAAATTTTGCCAGGAAATCATATATTTCTCTCTCCATACGATTAAAGACGAACCAAGATCGCAAAAAGCCCCTTTACGCTCAGATTTAATATGAATGAGCTTTATCGCCCCCTAAAAAGTCAATTAATGCCGCCGCGTATCGAACCATTTTGGCGTGGAAGCTTTTTTATGCAAAAAGTATATTCTTCGTCCTTAACGTGGATTTAGTTCGTAAGCAACAGCTTCCCGCAAGGGTAATTTGATTCAGGGTTAGACACTTTCGAACCTCTTAAATGCGTAAAATCTTAATTATCAACATGCAAAAGGCATAGCCTAAAGGGTTTGTTGGATGTGCTGCAGAATCAAAGAGCCGGCAACCCCCGATTTGGAGGCTTTTTACTGCTTTTGATATGAATCTGCCAAATGCCTAACCCGAACTGTTCAATGAACCTTTTTTGGTAGTAACGGTTCCTCATTTTGGACAGGTTTGATTTGCGACAATTTCTAATTTCAAATGCTGTGAAAGACCAGCCCGGCGCGGCAGCCAAAAGCCCCCCGCCAAAACGGAGTTGATGAACATTGTAAAGTTTTAAAAGCCGACGGGGTCGATTCGCGCCTGCAATCGTCTATATCGTCATCGCTTCTTGTTTAAATTCCACAAAACCGACTGCATGGGAAAAGCAATCGCCGCGGTGCTGCTTGGATTGATGTCTTCAGCGTATGGACAACTAAGTCCTGAATTCAGTGGTACCCAGGAGATTGCGCGCTTTGACGTCGCCGAGTTCGTGATTCGTGTGCCTCAACCAGCAAAAAATCCTTTCCTGGATGTGCAAGTTACGGGGTCTTTCACGGCAAAGGGGAAAACCGTTACTGTGAAAGGTTTTGCAGATTCGCAAGATGGTACACTATTCCGGCTGAGGTTCTGCCCGTCGCGGGCAGAAAACTACATCTATTCGGTGCTTTACAAAAACGACGGCGTTGAGTACAATTTTTCAGGATCACTGCGTTGTTTCGAAGGTGGAAGAAGCGGACCTGTTATAGTGAACCCATCACATCGACGACATTTTATCTATACTGGCTCCCAAAAAAACTTTTTCCATCTTGGGTACACGGCCTACCATCTGCTCGATCCTTCCAACAGTGATGACCAGGTCGATTCACTGATCCAATATTGCAAGGAAAACGGTTTTAATAAAATCAGATTTCTGTTGACCGGATATGCACGCGATGACTCTGTCAGCACCGTAAATACCGAGGATGAACACGGCGCAAACAATCCCTCTGAAATACTACAACAAAAGGTAAAGAAGTACAACTATGGTGCATTTCCCGGACAAGTAAACCATTTGCCAGCCTGGACAGGTCAACCTCACCAGTACGATTTTACCCGCATAAACGTCCGTTACTGGCAACGTGTTGATCGCGCTGTTCGTGAAATGCGTAACGCGGGAATAGTTGCTACTTGCATATTCACAATCGAAAAGCAGGGTCTTGCTCGGGAACTTGGTGCTTTGTCGAGAAACGAACTTCTACTGCACAGGTATGCTGTTTCCAGACTTTCAGCTTTTGATAATGTTTGGTGGGATTTAGGTAACGAACATAATGAAACGCGTGACACTGTTTGGGGAAACCGTATGGGGGCGCTCGTAAAGGACGAGGATCCCTACGATCGCTGTCTTTCAGCGCACGCTTATGATACGTTTCTGTATCCAAAATCCCGATGGGCAGATTTCATCATAACGCAGCAATACGGAACAGCTCGTGAGCTACACAACTGGGTCTTAAAGTATTTATCCGTTGCCAAGCCATACATAAATGAAGAGTACGGTTACGAGGGCAATGCGAACATCGTTGGTCACAGCCAGAACAGTGAAATGACGTTGCGCGCACACTGGGCTATTGCTATGGCGGGCGGCTATGCTACTTACGGCGATTACAGTGACTATGTAAGTTATTTCTACATGGCGGAACCGGGGCCCGGAAAAGCTGCCAGACAGTTGAAGCATCTCAGGACTTTTTTTGAGGCACTCCCTTTTGACCGCCTGAAGCCAATGGATAATGTAACGAACGCAGGATTTTGTCTGGCAATACCTAAAAAATACTACGTTGTCTTTGTGCCAGGCGGAGGTTCCGTCCAATTATCATTGCCTGTACCCGGAATGACCGTCAGATGGTATAATCCAAGAACCGGCGAACAACTACCAGCAAGAAAGCTTAGGATGAACGAAAATGTTATCACAGCGCCTTCTAAAGAAGATTGGACCTTCCTTATAACGGAAAAATAGTCGCGTCGGAGTGGTGCCTTAATAACAAATGATTGACAAAACATCTAATGTTGACACAAGGTTTCTATCATTTAATGTCGCCATTGGATGCTTTGCAAAACAACTTATTCTGATAATAAATTGCTGAGATGATGCGAAACACTTAATGTGATGAGTATTTAGATGGCTGTATAGATAAATTGGAACGGATTAATATTCGGACAATTCTCTATTCTATTGGTGCCATCCCAGAGGAGTTGTCTAATAATATCCGGCGACTATTTCATTCACATAAAGGTGTCATACGAAGTGATAGTCGTATCCTTTCATAATTTAAGTCCAACCGAAAATAATTAGCTTGAGATAGTGGGTCGATTAATCTTCCTGACCGTCTCTATACACAGAAATACCGTCAGCATGCGGATTTGACGTCGTCGGTCAGGCCCCATTCTCATCAATATTAACTTCAAAAGCATAACCAAAATGCGAACCAAAATCTACCTGATGGCTTTATTGCTTTCATTATCCTGCTTCGAAATTAGCATGGCAGCTTACTCCCAACGGGTTACATTTCAGAAGAAGAACGCCAGTCTCGAAGAGGTGTTTTCGGAAATTCAAAGACAGACAGGTCTTTCCTTCCTTTATACACAGGAGATGTTGAAAGGCACAAAGCTGGTAAATGTGAATTATCGGAATACGCCTGTGGTTAAAGCCCTGGATGATTGCATGGCCGGCCAGTCACTGAGTTATGTTATCGATAAAACTACCATAGTGATACGGCGGGTTTCGTTTGTTCAGTCACCCCGGGTTGTGACGCCGCCAGTTAGGATAATCGGAAAGGTTACTGACAGTACAGGCCAGTCCATGCATGGAGTATCTGTTACAATAAAAGGTACAAATACCGGTGTTACAACTGACGAGAATGGGGCGTTTTCAATTGAGGTGAAAGACAAGAATGATATACTGGTGTTCAGTTATGTCGGCTTTACGACGCTTGAAGTGCCCTTAAATGGTAGAAGCAGTATTTCCGTTAGCCTCAGCGAAAAACCCAGTTCCTTGAATGAGACAGTAGTAATTGGGTATGGTGCTAAACGAAGAGCAAATTTGACTGGAAGTGTTTCAACGATCGACGCTAAGGTCCTTAGTGCGCCATCAACGCCTTCAATTGGCCAGGCGATGATGGGTCGGGCATCCGGGATCTTCGTAAAAAATGTCAATGGACAACCCGGTGAAAATAAGGTCTCGTATAATATCCGGGGTTTTGGGACGCCTTTGCTTATTATCGATGGACTCCCTGCCGCCACCAACGATTTTAATCAACTAGACCCCAACGACATCGAAAGTTTTAGCATTTTAAAAGATGCGGCCGCTTCGGCAGTCTACGGAGCGGTAGCAGGTAATGGGGTAATACTCGTCACTACAAAAAGAGGATCATCGGGTCAAGCCAGAATTTCGTATAGTGGTAATTATGGGCTGCAATATTTCGCAGTTTTACCTGGATTTGTTTCTTCCGAGCAATATGCCAGGATGGAGAATCTCGCACGATTCAACGAGGGCCTGGACCCGATCTGGACGGACGAACAGTTGCAGAAATTCAAAGATGGCTCGGACCCACTTAGGTATCCCAACACCAATTGGCTGGATGTGACTCTAAGGAAATATGCTCCGCAGATGCAGCACAATATTAGTATTCAAGGCGGATCAGAGAAGGTCAAATACTTTGTATCCGGCGGATATTTTCTTCAGGAGGGCCTGGAGAGAAATAGCGAGACCAAGAGTAGACGATACAATCTCAGATCAAATATTGACATCAAGGCGACCCAAAGATTAAATATCGGCATTAACCTGTCTTTATTAGCTCAAGACTATTTCGGTTCAGCAGTGCAATTGGAAAGGACCTCCAGTGATTTTGGCATAATGGGCTCGATATACCGCGCCAGGCCTTATTTTCTCGAAACTTATCCCGACCCCACAAAGACACCGAGTTCTGCAAATTCGCCGAATATTCTGTCCCAAACGTCAATAGTAGGTTATAAGAGAAAGGATCAAGTCACAGGTGATGTTAAATTGAATTTTTCTTATGATTTGCCATTTGGCATACAGGCAAAAGCAAATTATCACTTGTACAGGACTTACGGACAGTATAAGGAAAAAAGAGAAAAAACGCCTACCTATGACTATGATGCTAATACTGATCAATATACTCTTCACAATTATACCAAAGATCCAAACAGCCTGAGGCAGCGTGATTGGGTCGGGAATAATTTCGACCAGCAATATTTCCTTACCTGGAAGAAGACCTTTAATAATCACACCATCAATGCACTTACGGTTTATGAAGTATTGAGCTATGACAGCAACTATGTAGAGGCATCGAGGATACGATACAATTATGATATTGATTATCTTTTTGCGGGGCCGAATCTCGATAAAGACAATAATGGTAGCGCTTATCAGGGCGGAAGAGAAGGTTGGATCACCAGACTTGATTACGATTACAACGGCAAATACCTGGTCGAGTTTAACAGTCGGCTGGACGCTTCGCCCAAATTTCCAAGCAATACCCGGTGGGGTTTTTTCCCATCTCTTTCTGTTGCCTGGAACATTACCAAAGAAGGCTTTATGGAGAAGCTGCTGCCTACGCTGAACAATTTAAAACTTCGGGCGTCTGTGGGAAAACTTGGGTATGATAATGTCGGAAATTTCCAGTACTTGCAAACTTATTCCATACAATCCCCTTATATCTATGACGGCGGAACCAATGTGATTGAAAGAGGTATTCAGGCAAACGCGCTCGCAAACCCCACAATTACGTGGGAAAAAATGACAACCAGCAACATTGGGGTCGATTTCAGCCTCTGGGGAAATCTACTGGAAGGTTCAATAGATTATTTTTACCGTCGTCGCTCAGACGTGCTTGGCACGCGTATCGTGTCGCTTCCTAACACAGTAGGCGCTAACCTGCCTTCGGTGAACTATGCAAAGTATGACAATCGCGGTTTAGAACTTAGCTTGAACCATAACAATAAGATCGGAAATGTATATTACAGCTTCGGCGGTAATATCTCCTGGAACAGAGAAAAAAGTTTGCTCGTAGACCAGACGCTTTTTTCCAACGAGGAAGCGGCACGAACAGGAAATCGAATAGGGCAGTGGACGGATTTGGCCTGGGGCAAAAAGACTGCAGGCTTATTTACATCAAAAGAAGAGATCGAGAATTGGGCTGATCAGGATGGGCGCAACAACGCTACAATACTACCGGGAGATCTAAAGTTTGTGGATTATAACGGCGATGGAAGGATCACTGCGGAAGATAACGTGATTATCGGAAGGGGAACGTTCCCGAAACTGACGTATGGCATAAACTTGACGGTTGCGTGGAAAGGATTCAATTTCGCAATGCTATGGCAAGGGGCTGGTATGTACGATGTCTTTTTGCTCAATTCACCCGATGTCACCCTGCCTTTTTACGCGGGGAATACTCCCATTACCTCCATGCTCACGGAGTCCTATATACCCGACAATCCATGGCTGCCTTCCAATACCGGCGCAAATGCAAAAAGGCCACTTTTCAGGACCGACAATTACAACCGCGAACATCCAAGTTTTGGGTGGGATTATTCTGACTTTTGGCTGATATCTGGTGCATATGTACGGTTGAAGCAGATGGAACTGGGATATACACTTCCCCAAAAACTTACTCGCAAGGTTGGAATAGACAGGTTAAAGATTTACGTTGCCGGATTTAATTTGCTAACCTTCTCCGCTGTTGACTACATGGATCCCGAAGTGGATACCAACCCGGCCCTGGATTTTGGTCTCTATTATCCTCCGGTTGGCACATACAACGCCGGCATACAACTTCAATTTTAATTACTAAAGCTTAACAAAGTGATGAAACGCATACCATTTATAAAGGCAATAATATTATTTGTCATAGTGAGTCAATCCTGTACAAAAGTGTTGGACAGGAAGCCACTCGATACCATTTCCGAAGATATTGTTTGGGATGATCCGAGCCTCGTTGCCGGATATGTCACTGATCTCTACAGTAAATTCCCTTTCTTCGCCTTCGAGTTTGATAACTGGGACAATTGGACCGATGAAAGCAGCGATGCTATCGGCAACAATAATGACGTTACGCATGGCACGGTAAGCAAAACCCTCGAAAGTAACCCATATTTCGACTATACCTATATAAGAAGCTGCAATGTTTTTTTTCAGCGCATGGAAACTTCGCTTATCGATGAATCCACCAAAAACCAACTTGAAGGTGAGGTGCATTTCATCAGGGCATTCAGCTATTTCGAAATGATAAAACGCTACGGAGGTGTGCCTTTGGTGGACACAGTGCTTGATCCATATGGCACAATTGACGTAAAATATACCAAGAGGGCATCTGAAGAAGCGATAGCAGATTTCATTGATGCAGAAACAACTCTTGCTGCCAGTCTGCTTTCTCAAACGCCTACTCCGAAGGGAAGAGCGAGCAAAGGCGCGGCGATGGCCCTTAAAGCCCGTGCAATGCTCTGGGCTGCTTCCATAGCAAAGTATGGTTCAGTCCAATTGAGCGGACTAGTTGGTATTCCGGAAGAAAAAGCAGCAGGATATTATGCTAAAGCATCAGCCGCTGCAGATTCTGTTATCAATTCCGGAAATTATGCGCTATTTAACGAGTTGCCAGACAATAAATCTGAGAATTATCGCAAGTTATTTTTAGTGGAGGAAAATAGCGAGGTAATTTTTGAAAAGGCCTATGATGGAACTAATATTGGACATAGGTGGGACTCCGAGAATGGCCCTAATCAATGGTCCATCAGGGGCGGCACAAGCGATCCTACGCTGGAGTTTATTCTTGGATATGAAAATATTGACGGTTCAACAGATCAACCCGAATTCGGGACAGACAAGCTGTACTCAAACGGAGCTGAGCCTTTTGTTAAGAAAGATCCGAGGTTGTTTGCCACAGTGTTTTTTCAGGGCGATCCTTGGGCTAATGGTACTGTTCAAACCTATGAAGGCCTTGACCCAAGCCCGATTCCGACACCTTCGGAAGTGCTTCGTAACCCCAATTTATCCTATATGAACGTACCCACGGTTGGGGCGGATTCAAGATCACTTACCAAAGATGATTTTAGTACAAGCACTGGTTTTCATATTAAGAAGTATATCGACGATTCTGGCGTCAAGATCCCCGAAGGTTTGAGCAAAACGAATTGGATAGTATTCCGACTCGCTGAAATGTACCTGACGAAAGCAGAAGCGGAATTTGAACTGGGAAATAAAAGTACGGCGGCAGATGCATTAAACATGACCCGCTCGCGCGCAGGCATAAGCCTGGTAGACGAAACAAGTATTACCCTGGAAAAGGTGAGAACAGAGCGGCGAAGTGAACTGGCCTTTGAAGAACAAAGATGGTGGGACTTGCGCAGATGGCACATTGCTGAAAGTGTGCTTAATCATCGCTTTCAGGGACTACAGATCATTTTTCATTACGACAGCGGGAAGTTTTACTTTATTCCCTTTGATGCTGAGTCTTTTTCACGTGTTTTTAGGCCCGCGCATTATTATAACCCCATTACGACCGCAAGGATAGATAACAATCCCCAACTGGTTGAAAACCCATTATACTAATCAGAAATCATTGTAATCATGAAAATTGCAATAAAAATAAGTCGCGTCATCTTTTATGCAATCCTTCCAGCGTTGATAGTGGGATGTAACAAAGACGTTACTGAGTTTGGAAATGATTCGGGCATTTCAGGAATGGTTAAGGACGAGTCCGGCAGTATAGTTCCGGGAACGATCACGAGTAATAACCTCGTTGTGCAGGCGTTAGGAGAAAATGATATAGTGACAACAGACATGCGTGTGAAGGGAGATGGTAGCTTTCAAAATTTGCGGCTTTTCCCAAAAAAGTATAAGATATGGATAACTGGTCCTGTTAGCCTGACAGGAGACACCCTTTTAGTTGATTTCTCCCTCGATAAAAAAGTTGAACAAGACATCACAGTTGTTCCTTTCATTACGATAAAAACGCCCGTTGCCAGTAATGTAACTGATTCATCGGTAGATGTCAGCTTTGAATTAACTCCTAATGGAGCAAATGCCGTATTGGTCAGAGAAATTTATTGTAGCACAAATCCTTATCCGGACGCAAGCACAGGCTCTGGGCCTTTTTATGATACGAAAGTTGTAGCGGTTGATTCTGATATGGGAACAGTGACAGTCACAGGTCTGACGGCCAAACAGAACTATTACATTAGGATCGGAGCCCAGGCCACCGATGCAACTGGGTTTAATTATAGTGCTCAAATAACGATTTCAACTCCGTAAAAATCAAATCGTCGGCTGTAATTTGTCTTTAACAATATGAAGCTATCAAGAAAGTCGCTACATGAAATAGCTCTGACAGGTAATATCGAAACCCCGGCTGAAAAGATTTTTTCGTTGCCCGAAAGAGTTATTCAGTTTGGATCGGGAGCCTTGTTGAGAGCGCTGCCTGATTACTACATCGACGAAGCAAATAAAGCCGGAATCTTCAATGGAAGAATAGTTGTTGTTCAATCTACTCAATCCATTGGCGAAAAATCCTTTCACGACCAGAACTGCTTGTATACACTTATTTTGAAGGGAACCGAAACCGGCAAACCTTTTGAGAAAAAGATAATTAATTCGTCTATTAGCCGTGTACTTTCCGCTTCGTCAAATTGGGCTGACATTCTCAAATCCGCTGGGAATGACGATTTAAGAATTGTACTGTCGAATACCACCGAACGAGGATTTGAAATGCAACCGGAGAAAATTGATCAACAGCCTCCAAAATCCTATCCGGCAAAGCTTACCGCCTTTTTATTCGAACGCTTTAAATATTTTAATGGCTCTTCCGAAAGTGGGATGATTATCATTCCCACCGAATTGGTCGTCGACAATGGGATCAGGTTGAAGGAGATGGTCCTGGGCATATCCGATCATAATCAACTAGGCAACGGGTTCCGTCAATGGATAGTGGAAAGCAATGTTTTCTGTAATTCGCTGGTGGACAGGATAGTTCCCGGAATACCATCACAGGCGGAGCATAACATCATTGAACACGAGTTAGGGTATAGCGATGATTTATTAACGACTGCCGAACCGTATGGACTCTGGGCGATCGAGTCCACAGATCCCCGCGTTCATAAGGCGCTGGAATTTGCCTGCTGCGATGGAATCATAATCTCAGATCATATTGGAAGATACCGGGAACTGAAGTTGCGTATCCTGAATGGAGGTCACAGCTTTTGTTGCGGCTTAGCCTTACTCCTCGGATTTACGACAGTAAAAGAAGCATTGAATGACGATCAGATGGGTCTCTATGTCAGAAGACTCCTCACAAAGGAGGCTGCTGCGGCCCTGGACAACAACCTGGTGTCTCCTGAAGAAGCTATTGAATTTGCCAGAAAGGTGGTTGATCGATTTGAAAACCCATTCGTGGATCATTTATGGACAACCATTGCCAGTCAATACATCTCCAAAGTGGTGATCAGATGCATCCCTATGTTAGTGAGTTACTATAAAAAGTATTCCACACCTCCGGAGGATATGATCTTTGGATTTACTTCCTTCCTGTACTATGTCGGTAGTTCGCGGAACTCTGCCTGCGGCACCCTCCCGCCTCCTGATGAGGCGTATGACACCAGTGACATATCGGGTTCGCTGCTGTTGTCATTTTCAGATGCTGAGCTATGGAAAGTCGACCTGAATGCTCTCCCGGGATTTAGAGATCAGGTGCAGGCCTTAATTCAATCATTTATCTCCAATGGTGTTCAGGCGACTTTTCGACTGTACTTAGATAAAATACATCCTCATTCTTCTATAAAAAGTCATTCTTTATTTAATATTCAATAAAGTGAACTCGGTTTGATACAAAAGGCAGGAAATTATCGGTGGGTCGTTTGTGCTTTGATATTTTTTGCGACCACGATTAACTATCTCGACAGAGCGGTTATCAGCGTATTAAAAGGCACTCTGGAAGTAGAGTATAAGTGGACCGAAACCGACTATTCCCATATCGTCATCTCCTTCCAACTGGCCTATGCATTAGGAATGACCGTAGCGGGCAGATTTGTTGATCAGGTGGGAACCAAAATAGGATACGGGATTATTATCGTTTTGTGGAGCATTGCTTCCTCTAGTCATGCCCTGGTGTCGAGCGCCGCAGGGTTCATGCTGGCGAGAGGCGGGTTGGGATTGACTGAAGCGGGCAATTTTCCAGCTGCCATCAAAAGCATCGCGGAATGGTTTCCAAAAAGGGAGCGCGCATTTGCAACCGGATTGTTTAACTCGGGCACGAATATAGGAGCGATACTGGCACCTGTCATGGTTCCCTTTGTTTCATTACGATGGGGATGGCAATGGGCTTTTATCATTTCAGGGGTCCTCGGTCTGATGTGGCTTGTACCATGGATTATCTTTTACGAGGTTCCTGCGCGTCAGAAGCGGCTCAGGAAGAGTGAATTCGACTACATCACAAAGAGCGACGCTGACTCAATCGCGGCAGTCGTCACCATTGACGAAAAAAACAGTATGGCTGGGTGGTCGAATCTTCTGACTTTGCGACAGACCTGGGCATTTATTGTGGGGAAGTTGTTAACTGATCCGATCTGGTGGTTTTATTTATTTTGGTTGCCTTCCTTTTTAAAATCAGAATATCATTTAGATGGCGCGGCTATTAGTTTACCCGTTGCATTGGTATATACCATTTCAGCGCTGGGAAGCATTTTTGGCGGATGGCTGCCATTGAAATTGATTTCAAAAGGCTGGCCGGTGTTTAGATCCCGAAAGATTTCCATGTTTATTTTTGCCTGTTGTGCACTGCCGGTAATCTTTACTCAATACATTGGGGAAATTAATGTGTGGCTATGTATTATCATTATAGGGATTGCCGCCGCAGCGAATCAGGCGTGGAGCGCAAACATGTTCACAACCGTGTCTGACAACTTTTCTCAAAAGACCGTTGGTTCTGTTGTCGGCATAGGCGGCATGGCAGGCGCTCTTGGAGGAATTGCGATGTCCTGGCTTGCCGGGAGACTATTAGATCATTTCAAGTATCTGGGAGACATTGATACAGGATATTTTGTAATGTTTTGTATCTGCGGTATTTCCTACCTGACTGCATGGGTGATTATCCATTTTCTGAATCCCAGGCCAACAATCATAAAAGTGGTTTAACAAGAAGTTGTGGAAATTGTAAAGCGGTATGTAAAGAATATTCATCTCATATAGTATGAAACGTAAAGAGTTTGGAATTGGAATTATTGGAACAGGAATGATAGCAAACTTTCACGCCATGGCGATCGGGGCTATAGAAAATGCGAGATTGGTCGGTGTGTACAGTATCAATAAGGACAAGGCAGATGCGTTCGCGAATGCTCATCATTGCACCGCTTTTTCATCCCTGGAAGATCTGTCGGATAATTCCCTTATCGATATTGTTTGTGTTTGCACGCCATCCGGGTTGCATGCTGACGCAGCATTAAAGTGTATTGCAGCGGGAAAGCATTGTTTGATTGAGAAGCCTCTCGATGTCACTTTAGAGAAATGTGATCAGATTATTGACGCGGCTATTAAGGCGGGGGTGAAGGTTGGGGTGATTTTTCCATCCCGATTTTATCCTGTAAACAGAGAATTATGGCAACAGATCCGGAATAACAGATTTGGAGACCTGGTCCTGGGAGACGCCTATGTTAAATGGTTCAGGTCAGCGGAATATTATAAATCCGCGAAATGGCGGGGCACCTGGGAACTTGACGGAGGTGGTGCACTAATGAACCAGGGCATACATTCGGTTGATTTAATACAATGGTTTATGGGACCCGTGGAATCGGTTCATGCTTTTAAGGCCAACGCAAAACATAAGGCGATTGAAGTCGAGGATACAATAGTAGCGGTGTTGAAATTTTCCAGTGGCGCAATGGGCACGATAGAATGCTCTACGGCTGTTTTTCCCGGTTCGGCAAAACGGATTGAAATCTTGGGAACCAATGGCACCGCGATTGTCGAAGAAAACAGTTTAATTAAATGGGAATTCAGGGAGCCTCTTCCGGAGGATTCCGAAATCAAAAAGGTGTATGCTCCTGTGGAAACTGTCAAAGGTGGATTTTCCGGCCCGTCAGACATTGACTTTTACGGCCATCAAAAACAAATCGAGGACATGATCCGCGCAATTGAAGAAAATCGACCAGTCGAAATCGATGCGGGAGAAGGTCGAAAATCCGTAGCAATCGTTTTGGCAATATATCAAAGCGCCGAGTCCGGACTTTCAGTTAAACTTGCTTAATACAATCGACACCTATATAATAAAAAACAGAACTTGGGATACTCAAATTCGTCTGTCGCAGCTCTTTTCCTGGTACTGATTCTTTCCTGTAATCAACCAGATAAGAGAAATGTAAACTGGGATACGTACCGGGGAGATAAATCAAGCACCGGCTATTCCGGATTGGATCAGATCAATAAGAGTACAGTCGACAAACTGGAAGTAGCATGGATTTATCATACAGGTGATGCCAGTGAGGGTAACAGGTCTACAATTGAATGTAACCCCATCATCGTAAACGGGTTGATGTACATTACTTCTCCACAGCTCAAGCTTATAGCCCTTGATCCTCAGTCAGGAAAAGTAAGATGGAAATTTGATCCATTTGCCGGAACAGAATCCACTGGAGTGAACCGGGGTGTTACCTATTGGGCAAACGAAGATGATAAAAGAATATTATTCTCCGCCGGCCCCTGGTTGTACGCTCTGAATGCCGAAAATGGCGCGTTGGTGTTATCATTTGGAGATTCCGGTCGAATAGATTTGAGGAAAGGTTTAGGGAGGGATCCGGCGCAGGTTTACGTTTGGGCTTCTTCACCCGGAATTATTTACCAGGATCTGCTTATTCAGGGAACCGGACTCAATGAAGGATATGGAACGCCCCCGGGCTTTATCAGAGCCTTTGACGTGAAGACGGGTAAATTGGCATGGACCTTCCATACCATTCCGGAGCCGGGAGAGTTTGGTTTCGAAACCTGGCAGCCCAGCCCGAACGAAGACATAGGCGGCGTAAACTGCTGGGGAGGAATGAGCCTGGATGAGAAAACGGGAATTGTATACGTTCCTCTGGGATCTCCGGCTTTTGATTTTTACGGCGGCAATCGGAAAGGCGAAAATCTTTTTGGCAATTGCCTGTTAGCACTGGATGCCAAAACAGGAGAACGGAAATGGCATTACCAAGTCGTCCATCACGACCTCTGGGATTATGATCTGCCAGCGCCGCCTAATCTTGTTTCCGTTAAGAGAGGGGATACCGTGGTTGATGCCGTGGCTCAGGTCACAAAAATGGGAACAGTGTTTTTGTTTGACCGCTATACAGGCAAACCTCTGTTTCCAATCGAAGAAAGAACAGTTGGAAAATCAGAACTCATCGGAGAGGTCGCTTCCCCTACGCAACCCTTCCCTGTTAAGCCAGCGCCATTTGTGCGTCAGGAATTTTCTAAACAGACGATAACAAATATTTCCCCTGAAGCCCACGCAAATATTTGGGACCTTGTAAAAAATGTACAGACTGGCGGGATATATACTGCGCCCAGTGTCAGGGGAATGGTTCAGTTACCCGGAACACGGGGAGGAGCTGAGTGGGGTGGTGCGTCCTTTGATCCGGAAACCAATATTCTTTACGTAAATGCCAATGAAGAAGCTATGCTGATCACAATGTCGGCAATGAATACGGAGACGAAAAATACTTTATCAGCAGGCGAAAAAATATATGCAGTGAACAACTGTACAATGTGCCATGGAGCCGATCGCGAAGGCGACAAAGTATTCCCTGCGCTTAACAACCTTTCAGACCGAATGACGGAAGATCAGGCGGCTAAAGTGATTAAATCCGGAAGAGGACAGATGCCGGCATTTCCTTCACTAAGCAGCCAGGACAGGACTGAGTTGCTCAATTTCTTATTCGATAAAAGGAATGATAAAGGGGGAAAGAAAGCCAATGGGGAAGCGGAAAAGAAGCCAACCCGTTATGTTCACGATGGATGGAAACCGCTCAGGGATAAAGATGGGTACCCAGGCATAAAACCGCCCTGGGGAACGCTGAATGCGATTGACCTGAATTCCGGAGATCTCGTATGGCAAGTTCCACTCGGTGAATACCCCGAACTGCTTCGCAAAGGCATACCTGTGACAGGCACACCTAATATCGGAGGATGTGTGGTTACCGCCGGCGGACTGGTTATGATCGCCGCAACTCGAGACGAAAAGTTCAGGATTTTTGATAAGGATAATGGCAAACTACTTTGGCAGTATAAACTCCCTGCAGGCGGATACGCGATGCCCAGTACCTACTCCATCGAATCGAAACAATATATTGTAATTGCCGCTGGTGGTGGAGGGAAAGTGGGCTCGCCTTCAGGGGATGCATATATAGTCTTTCGTTTAAAAGAAGATTAAAAACAAAAACATAATGATGAAAAAAGCTTTATTCCTTTTAATCAATTGTTGCGTTACTGCAATGCTGTTTTCCCAAAGTGAGATGACAAAATATACCATCATTGAAAACAAAGCGGATAGGAAGGTGGATATTTTGGCCAATGGCAAGATATTCACCTCGTATATCTATCCAACATCGCTGAAGAAACCCGTGCTCTATCCCATCCGGACATCGGCCGGAACGCCAATAACAAGGGGATGGCCATTGGCTCCCAGACCGAACGAGCGCGCAGATCATCCTCATCATGTAGGGCTCTGGTTTAACTACGGTAACGTAAACGGGTATGATTTCTGGAACAACTCCGATTCTATAGCTGAAGATAAAAAGCAGGGCTACGGCACAATCGTTCATCGCAGGATCGACAAAATTACGCAGGGTGGGGACCATGCGGCGCTTGACGTAAGTATGGACTGGCAGGATCCTAATAGTAAGAATCTGCTTCGGCAGAATACCAGGTATGATTTTAGTGGAACAGGAAATAAACGAGTCATTAACCTCACGATAAAGCTCACTGCACTCGGTCAGGACGTATTTTTCAAAGACAGCAAGGAAGGTTTATTGGGCATGCGTATGGCCCGCGAACTGGAGCTCCCGTCTCTGATTCCCGAAAGGTACACAGACGCCAATGGCAATGTCACCGACGTTCCCATCTTAAATAACGAAGGTGTATCCGGAAATTATATCAGCAGCACAGGTAAACAGGGTGACAGTGTTTGGGCTACCCGGGCTGAATGGGTGAAACTCACGGGAAAGATCAAAGAAGAGAAGATAAGTGTTACAATATTCGATGACCCGGGAAATGTAGGCTACCCAACCTATTGGCATGCCCGCGGGTATGGTTTATTTGCCGCCAATCCGCTCGGTCAAAGCGCCCTGAGCAATGGAAAAGAAGCATTGAACTTTACACTCCGTTCCGGCAAGTCGGTTACATTCAGGTACAAAATTGCTATTTTGTCAGAGTAGAGGCGCGGTAATACTATATTGCGTAGTGTGACTTTATTAAAACAACGTTACCCAGGGGGTCGTTTAAAGGCGGGCATCGTCTTATGGACGAAATTGCCTCATCCTTTAGTATGAAGGTGGGCACAGGATGCCATCAACATCATTAATAATCATGGGCATTTAAAATGTATTGACATGTCGAAAAGACGACAGTTTATTAAGCAAAGTCTCAAGGGGACAGCCGGACTGGCGATTGGCGGGATCGGATTCAGCGCTAAATCCTATGCATCCAT
>Ga0193752_1001334_pt1 | contig 20685 bp, 13 predicted proteins | sample H1c1metaG_FD_144924 | JGI IMG/M metagenome (GOLD analysis project Ga0193752, IMG submission 144924) | Soil microbial communities from a riparian zone of the East river system, Colorado, United States - H1c1 | ecosystem: Environmental > Terrestrial > Soil > Riparian zone | place: USA: East River...
ACCCTACCGCTGCCCGCGCCGCCTCAGCGACTACCGCGGCGTTGTGCTGCGTTGCGGTATCCATCCCGAGAATCGCGAGGTTGATATCGTCCACGCCCTGGCTCTGCTCTGACGATGCCATCGCGATTTCACCGATGACGCCATTCACCTGCTTCACTGATCCCACCACTTCCGCCATCGTGCCTCCCGCAGCATCGACGAGCGTTTTGCCTCGCGCTACGCTTGCAACCGAGGATGCGATGAGCGCTTTGATTTCTTTCGCGGCTTGGGCGCTGCGTTGTGCAAGCGTGCGCACCTCCGCTGCCACCACTGCAAACCCTCGGCCTTGTTCGCCGGCACGCGCCGCTTCCACCGCTGCGTTCAGCGCAAGAATATTGGTTTGAAAGGCAATGCCTTCGATTGAACCAAGGATATCGGCCACATGGCGTGAATCCGCATCGATCTGCTTCATCGTATTCGCGACTTCTTGCATTTGTGTCGCGGCCTTACCGGCGACCTCGCTGGCATTGCCGGCAAGCGTATTCGCGCGCGTGCAGTTGCCCGCGTTGAGCTTCACAGTCGCAGCCAGTTCTTCCATGCCGGCGGCAGTACGCTGCAAAGCCATCACCTGCTCTTGCGTGCGATCCGAGAGATTCGTATTGCCGATGGCGATTTCCTTGGCCATCGACACCGTTGCATCCGCACTGTTGCGAACCTGATTGACGATGTCGATCAGGCTTTGGTTCATGTTGTGGAGGGATAACCAGAGTCGCGCGCCCTCTGAGTTGTCGCTTTCGCGCAGGTTCCGCTTCGCTCTCGTCAAGTCGCCGCTGGCGATTCGCTCGACGGCGTTACGCAATCCCATCAGTCCCAAGTTGGTCCACGTCTGAAACGACGCCAGCAAATAAAGCGCAGGTAACGATAGCGCCGACATGAGCGATAGCGTTGTCCAAAATTCGGTGATGCCGGCGGACAAAAGGTAGATGCCGAGCCACTGCGGGATGAAGAAGAGGACGCCCACCAACGCAAACCCTATGTAAGGTGGGAATACCTTTAGTAGCGCCAACGCGGGAGCAAAAAATACTCGCATTCGTCTCTCTCTCCGCTGCACCGTCAGTTCCATGGCGACAGACCGGAGCAGGAGAGTAAGTCGCATATCCAGTATAGGGACGGCCCGCAGCGATACTGAGAACCCTGTATCGGTCCGAGTACTCCTTAAGATTACGGATCGGCAACCCCACGCGCTTTTTATATGCGTCGCGACGACCATACACCCCGGTATGTAGGGGATTGCCCGAGGCAAGCGCCTCGAACTGAGACGTAGATCGACTGCTTAAGTCGTGGGGACTTTAGGCGTACGCGTTGACCACCAGATGCAGGCAAGCAGCGCAACCTGGAGCGGCAAACGCCAGAACAGCAACGACGGGCTAATGTTGGCGAAGAGATCCGGATGCACCCACATGTAGACATTCGCGGGCGTCACGCAGATCGTTAGCACGAACAATCCAATTCCTGCTCGTTCTCGCCAGCGCGGCAGACAGAGGCCAATTGCGCCCAAGAGTTCGAGAACGCCGCTGATATAAACAACCGTCAGCGCGGATGGAACGTAGGGCGGCACGATGCGAACAAACATATCGGCATTCGTAAAGTGCGTCACCCCTCCTACGGCGAACCAAGTAAAGACAAGGGCGAGTCCTACATATCGTAATTTCACGAATCCCTCTCCCAACCCTTCAAGCGATTCGAGACCATCAAGATGCGACGCAGCACGCCATGCGTCGCCGGCATCGCATATTGAATCCGATGGCGATCTGTTGCGGTTTGCCGAGCGAAACGAGAGGGTGGCTAATGCCCGGTTACGCGCAAACTGTTGTCGCCGGCGTCGCAAACGACTATTGTCCCCTCATCGCACAGCACGCTAAACGCTGCAACTATAATCTTTATCTAATTGCTGGGGATTTCTCGATGCAACGTCTACTCATCGCGATTACTGCATTCCTTGCCGCTGGTAGCGCCAACGCGCTGCAAGTTGGAGACCGCGTCGACAACTTCCGACTCCTCGATCATCGAGGCGCTTCGCACGAGCTCTACTATCTATCCGATATGAAAGCAGTCGTGCTGTTGGCGCAACGTAACGACTGCGATGCCGCAGCAACTTCCATCGCTCAGATCGATCGAATCCGTCGGCAGTACCGAGATCGCGGTGTCGTCACGTTCATGATCAACGCCGACAAGGCGGGCAATCGAGACGCTATCGCGCGCGACATCGCAACGACAGACGGTTCGACGCCAGTCTTAATGGACCCGCTGCAGCTGATAAGCGAATCGCTCGATCTGAGGCGCAGCGGCGAAGCATTGGTAATCGACCCGAAATCCTGGAAGCTGACGTATCGAGGCGGCATCGACGGCGCGAGCGCTGCTGTCGACTCAACATTGACGGGCCAGTCAGTCACTACGCGTTCGACTGCTGTGAAAGGCTGCAAGATCAAACTGACAGAGCGCAATAAGGACCGCGCGCACGCGAAGATCTCTTACGAGAAAACGATCGCACAGATGCTGATCGACAAGTGCGTGACCTGCCATCGTCAAGGCGGTATCGGTCCTTTTCAAATGAGCAGCTATGCCATCGTTCGCGGCTTCGCGCCAATGATTCGCGAAGTGTTGCGTACCGAGCGCATGCCACCTTGGCACGCCGATCCACATTACGGCGCGTTCTCGAACGATCGTTCGTTGACCGCGGCGCAGACTAAGACGCTCGTGCATTGGATCGAAGCCGGCGCTCCGAAAAGCAAGCGCGGCACAGACCCATTGGCGGCTTATGCGAAATCGTCGCCCGAGTGGGCAATGGGTACTCCAGATTTGGTCGTAGAGATCCCCGCATTTAATGTACAGGCTACCGGCTCGATCCCTTATCAACGTCCGATCGTCAAAAACACGTTGGGCAAAGACGTCTGGTTGAAGGCGATCGAATTCGCGCCGACCAATCGGGGCGTCGTCCATCACATCCTCGGAGGCCTCACGGGACAAAAGATCACCAGTTCGTTGTCGGGGCTCGAATCGTTGACCGCATTGGGCGTGTACGTGCCCGGCGATGTGCCGCACGAATTGCCCGAAGGCACAGGCGTGTTTATCCCGAAGAACTCCAACTTCGTATTCCAGTTGCACTACACGGCCAACGGCAAAGCCGTCTCGGAAACGACACGCGTCGGTCTTTATTTCTCGACGGAGCCGCCTCGCTTTCCGCTCCGCAACACCGTGCTACTCGATCCGCAGTTGCGAATTCCGGCGCACACCAAAGAGCACACTGCGTCCGTGGAGCGTGTGTTTGATCGCGACGTGTTGGTCTATACCTTGATGGCCCACTCGCACGTTCGTGGCAAGACCGCGTCCTACGTCGCGACGTATCCGGATGGCCGCAAGGAGACGTTGCTCTCGGTGCCTTTCTACGACTTCAACTGGCAAACGAGCTACGAGTTGAAGGAACCTAAGTTGTTGCCGAAGGGCACCAAGCTCGTCTACTCCTCCGGCTACGACAACTCGAAGCAAAACAAGGCCAATCCTGATCCGTCGATCGAAGTGCGTTGGGGCGAGCAGACTTGGGAAGAGATGATTTACGGCGACGTTCGCTTCCGGTACGTGGATGAGACCACCGCGCCCACGCAGCTGTCGGCGCTACCCTAAATCTCGAGCGAGCCGTTCGATTCGTGCGCCCGCCCTGACCTGTCAGTGGCGGGCGTTTCTTTTGGGGCTTTAGGGTTCTGTACGGTCGATACCGGTCAGGCTAGACTCCGCCGCCACAGGCGATGCGATCGACCCGACCATTACTTGGACGGTCTTGATACTTATTGACGCTCGAACGGTTCGCAACAGCGGACAACTCGGGGACAATGCCGCAATCCGATTGCAAACCTTAGACCGTTGACGACGAATAAATCGATTTCGACACCATTGGGGGACGAGATGCTACCGATACGAATGACCACGAAGCGTTCGCTGCTAGGTGCGGCGGTGCTGCTTGGCTGCGCAGCGACTGCTGCCCATGCCGCGCAGCCCAACACCGTACCTCGCAACGACGATAAGACGGTCGAATGGCAAACCTTGGGCGGCAATCTCGATCACGCCCGCTACTTGCCCGCCAAACAGATTACGCCAGCCAACTTCGAAACAATGAAGCAGGCTTGGGCATGGGACGGCGCAAGTTTCAAGGCATCAAGCGGTCGATCGACGCCTTCATATATGGACGGCCGTCTCTACACAGTCGCAGGCGAGCATCGTCACGTTGTTGCCATCGATCCGGCCAGCGGCGAAACGTTGTGGTCGTATCGTGAACCATCAACGCCGCGCTACGAATATTCGATGCGCAAAGACTACGGCAAGGGTGTGGGCTATGCGCGCATCGACGGCCGTGGCGTCGTGTACATCATCAGCCCGGCGTTCTTCCTCACGGCACTCGACGCCGAAACCGGCGAGCCGCTGAAGGGATTCGGCAGCCCAGTGCCGATTAAAGGCTTTCCAAAGACCGGCGTCGTAGATCTTCTGAAAGACCTCGGCCACAAATACGATCCGTATAACGGCATCGATTTGAAGACCGGCTACATCACGTCCTCATCCCCTCCGTTGGTCGTGAATGGCGTTGTGATCGTCGGCAACTCGGCCGAACAGGGTTACAACCAATCGCGTATCGAGAACATCCCCGGCGACATCCTGGCGTATGACGCCAAGACCGGTAAATTCCTGTGGAAGTTCAACGTCATTCCGAAGCCGGGCGAAGTCGGTCACGAGACTTGGGAAAACGACGCTTGGAAGTGGACCGGCGATATTTCGTCCTGGGCACCGCTTTCCGCCGATGCAGAACGTGGAATCGTCTATGTCCCGACCAACGGTGCAACCGTCGACTTCTACGGCGGCTTCCGTCCTGGCAACAATCTGTTCAGCAGCAGCTTGATCGCGCTTGATATCAAGACCGGTAAGCGCAAGTGGCACTATCAATTAGTCCATCACGACATCTGGAACTACGACACGCCCACTGCGCCCGTGTTGTTGGACGTGAAGCAAAACGGCAAGACTGTTCCTGCCGTCGTGCAAGTGACTAAGCAGGCGTTCGCGTATGCGTTCAATCGCGAAACTGGCGAGCCTTTATGGCCCATCGTCGAGAAGCCAGTTGCGGCGTCAAAAGTGCCTGGCGAGAAGATGGCGGCTACGCAGCCCTTCCCAACCAAGCCAGCTCCGTACGACATGCAAGGTCTCACACACGACGACTTGATCGACTTTACGCCGGAGTTGCGCGAGAAGGCAATCAAGGCAATTTCCGATTATGAAATCGGTCCCCTCTTCCTGCCGCCTCTGCACCGTGACAACAACTTGGGCAAGAAAGGTTCGTTGTGGTGTCCAGGTGATGTCGGCGGTGTCAACATCGATGGCCCCGCGGCTGCCGATCCGACGTCCGGCATTCTCTACGTGACGTCACGCAAAGGCTGCACCTCGCGCATCATTGCGCCAGGCGCAGAACGCGACAAGCTCGAACCCGCGCCCACCGGCCACACGGTCTCGCAGTACGCAGTATTGGGTGGTGCGGGCGTTCGCGGTCCGGACGACCTGCCGCTTTTCAAGCCACCTTACAGCCGCATCACCGCGATCGACATGAACACGGGTGAGCATCTCTGGTGGATTCCTGTCGGCGATACACCCGATCGCATCCGGAACAACCCAAAGCTCAAGGGAATCAATGTGGGCGACACCGGGACCGGCCGCGTTGCGCCGATGACCGTCACCGACACGATGCTGATCTATCAAGGCGAGACGGCCGATGGCGCTCCGCATCTTTTCGCTGTCGACAAGAAGACGGGTAAGCGCTTAGGCAAGGTCAAAATTCCTGCTATGACGCGTTACGGCATGATGTCGTACATGCACAATGGCAATCAGTACATCATGCTGCAGACAGGCAGCAAGCTCACTACCTTCGCACTGCCGGCTGCCATTCCGAAGCCGAAAGCATACGGTGGCGGTGACTGATCGAAACCGGGAAACGCTGAGAGGGCGCGGCAATGCCGCGCCCTTTTTTATTTGGAATGCGAATGCAAACGGCGTTCAATCGCCACATTCATGTCACATTCATCCGCGGTGTTCGATCCTGTATCGCAAAGCCTAGTTTAGATTCTGTTCAATTGACGCTCGTGAGACCTCATGTTCAATCGTAAAGACTCGACCTCTTCCAAATCTCCTGCCGCACTCGCATTGCTGAGCGCGGGCGTACTCGGTGTGTGCTTGTTGGCTGCTACCGCGCTCGCCCAAGGCGGCACCTCCACCAAGACGGGCGCATTCACGACCGAGCAGGCGGCCCGCGGCAAGCTCGTATACGAGAAGTCTTGCTCCAACTGCCATCAACCGGATTTCTACACCGAAAAATTGGAGCAAGACTTGGGCAAGACTGTGGCGAAATTTTTCGAAACCGTGAGCACGACAATGCCGGCAGACAATGTCGGATCGTTGCTCACCAGCGAGTATCTCGATGTGTTGAGCTACATTTTCTCCATCACAGGCTCGCCGCCGGGCAAGGCTGAGCTCACGACGGATAACATGGAAGCAATCAAGATCGATTAATTAGCGCCGGCGATCTACGGCACCCCTGCGACAGCTGAGCAAGAAAAAGCCCGCCACCTGCGATGCAAGTGGCGGGCTTTATTTTGAGCCCAAATTATATTGAGCGATTACTTGCCGGCTTTGCCTTTCGGCCACAAAGCATGTTCATGTGGGTTAACCACAGGCTTGATGCCTTGATACGCGAACTTCTGGATGCGCTTACCTTCGTACGTTTCAGTGGTATACAAGTTGCCCTTCGAGTCCGACACAATGCTGTGCGGAGCGTACCAAAGGCCAGGTTGCCGGCCGCCATCGCCGAAGCTGTACAGCACTTCGAGCGATAAACGATCCATGACATATACCTTCATGTTCTGGCCATCGACCAGGTACATGTACTTCTGCTCTTTGTCCCGCGAGAACGCCACATCCCAGGTCGAGCCCTGAGCGCGGGTGTTAGGCGCAATTACTTTTTCCTTTACGAACGTTCCGTCGCGCTTGAATACCTGCAACCGATCCGAGCCACGATCGCAAACGTACAGTAGACCGTCGTTGGTAGGTTGCGCGCAATGCACTGGCCCGACGAATTGCTTTGGCAACTCTTCGCCGGGGCGATACGCCACGCGCGCGTCTTCCGGCTTATTGCCGTAAGCGCCCCAATATTTCTTGAACGCACCTGTCGTGGCATCCAGCACCGCAACTCTCTTGTTGCCGTAGCCGTCAGCGACATACGCCTCATTCACTTTCTCGTCGATTGCAATTTCTGCCACGCGGCCGAAATGCGTTTGGCTATTGCTGTCGGCCGGCTTGCCGGGTTCGCCGATTTGCTGCAGGAACTTGCCGTCGTTCGTGAACTTCAGAATATGGGAATCGAACGGGACACCCGGCGCATTGTTCGGACCGCCGCCGGCGCTGCCGCCATTGCCGCCAATCCAAATGTTGCCTTTGCTGTCGACTTCCAAGCCGTGATTCGAAGCCGGCCATGTGTAGCCTTCGCCTGGGCCGCCCCATGCGCGCACCAAATTGCCTTCTGGGTCGAACTCAAGCACAGGAGGCGCTGGTCTGCAGCATTCCGACACACCTAACTTGAGGCCAATTTCTGTCGCGCCGCCGAACAAGCTGTCCGAATCGCGGTGGACGATGTAAACGTGATCGCGGCTATCGACCGCAACGCCGATAACGTTGCCGAGAATCCAATGATTGGGCAGCGGCTTCGGCCAGAACGGATCTACTTGGAATTGCGGCGCCACAGGGCCTTTCTCGGTGGCGGCATTTGCGTACTGTTGTAGCTTGAATTGGCCAAGACCTAGACCCGTCAAGGCAACTGCGAAACCGACAGCGATTGCGAGCTTTGTATTCTTCATCGGCAGAGATCCCCCGGCAGAGAAACGAATTCTATTGTTTGTTTGCGATGTATTTTTGAGCAGCGGGAAGGCATTGCGCCTTCTCCACAACTCACCGACGTCACGACAAACTGGCGGCAGTATACTCACAGCATTCACTAAACGGTACACCCGCCCCGTGCGGCTACGACAACCGGAGCCTCATGTCGATCCGACGATCATTGTTCGTTAAAGCCCTTGCCGCTCTACTGATCGGCTGCTTCGCGCTCCCGAGTGTCGCTCATGACATCCCAGGCAAAGTCTCTCTACTCGTCTATGTGAAACCTGAGGGCGATCGCTTGCTGGTTCTGGCGCGCGCGCCGATGGAAGCGATGACTGAAATTCAGTTTCCGATGCGCGGCCCGGGGTACCTTGATTTCGGTACGGCCGATGCAGCGCTTAAAGATGCAGCTCAGGTGTATATCGCGCACGGCACGCGTGCTTTCGAAAACGGCGTGGCGCTTGGTGAAGCGCAATTGCTTAAAGCGCGAGTCGCATTACCGTCGGACAAATCGTTTACGGATTTCCCATCGGCCTTGGCCACAGTCAACAGCGCGCGCCTCAGCAATGACGAGCAGTTGTACTGGAAGCAAGGCTGGCTTGATGTCCTCATTTCGTTTCCGATCAAATCGGCGACTGCGAAATTCTCGATCGAAACGGATCTGGCACGAATGGCCACTGCGACGCATACGGTGATGCATTTCGTACCTCCGGGGGGGGCGACGCGTATTTTCACGTATATCGGCAACCCCGGCCGGATCCAGCTCGATCCAGGTTGGTGGCAAGCAACGCACAGCTTTGTCTCGCTCGGGTTTTTTCACATATTGGAAGGCATCGATCACCTGCTGTTTTTGTTTTGTTTGGTGATCCCGACCCGCAGCGTGCGGGCGCTCATCCCCGCCATTACCGCCTTTACCGTCGCCCACTCCATCACTCTGATCAGCTCTGCATTCGGGTTGGCGCCGACTTCTCTGTGGTTCGGGCCTCTAATCGAGACGCTCATTGCGCTCTCTGTGTTTTACATGGCATGCGAGAATATCTTCGGCGCGCAGTTCAAAAAACGATGGTTGATCGTCTTCGCGTTTGGCCTCGTGCATGGATTCGGGTTTTCGTTCTTGCTCGCTGATCGGATGCAGTTTGCAGGTGACCATTTGGTCAGTGCGCTTCTGGCGTTCAACGTCGGCGTCGAGCTTGGGCAGCTAGTCGTGCTGGTCATCGCCGTGCCGCTCCTCCGGCTGGCTATGTACTATGCCTCCAAGCTGCAGAATAATTTCGCGACCGGCGAGCGGATGCTGGCAATCATGCTATCGGCGCTGGTCGCGCACAGCGCTTGGCATTGGTTCACCGAGCGCGGCGATCAACTGCTCCAGTACTCTTGGCAAGCTCCGGCGATCGATGCGTCGTTCTTCGTTGGCGTGATGCGCTGGGCGATGCTGTTTCTCGGCAGTGCCGCGGTGCTTTGGGGCATGAACGAGGTGTTCGAGCGGTTCTTCTCGAAGCCGAAGATCGAGCCCGATCCTTCCGCGTCGTCACAACTCGACAAGTAGGACAAGACCCTTGCGGGATAGCACGCCAGCATCGCCGTCAACGTGGACGATCCGACTGTTTCGTTCTTGAAATGCGTCAACCGCCATGCTCGAGTTGGGTTGTCGGATGCGCTTTTTAACGGCCTAACGCGCGGAATTTGTTGCTAACACCGCGGTGCAGCAAATCACCCGCAAACATTTTTTCACGCCGAAAGGCCGAACGAGGCCCAAAACGCGAAAATTGCTCCACACGCCTATGTTTACGTGGGGCCTGGAGCGCTTATACTAGGTCTATGTTGTACGGTTCAATGCAGCAAAATAATATCGAAAGTATCGTTGAACTCGATTTTTTAAGGCTTTAAGTCTGGAGATCGATCGCTAAGTTGCAGGGCTCGGGGGTTTAAATAGTTCGCAGTAGCGATCGACAAATCGCTTTGTAGTTCAAAATTTCTCGCTTTGTTCGGAGGAAATATTGTTATGAATCGTAAAGCTTGGAAAAGTAATGCGACGGCACTGATGCTGGCTACCAGCGTCGTGTTAGCCGGAGCCGCACAAGCTGACAGTCCGCCATCCATCGTTACCGACTTTGGTTTGATCGATCACCAAGGCGCTCAGCAGACGCTGACCCGCTTGGGCGACAACAAAGCCGTGGTCATCATCACGCAGGCCAATAGCTGCGCCGAAAACGTGGAAAACCTTCCGAAGTACAAACTGCTGCGCACCACCTGGGGCAAGCAGGGCGTGAAGTTCCTCATGTTGAACTCGTCCAAGGACGACAACTTGGCTTCAGTTCGCAAGCAAGCCTCGTTGTACGACATCGATTTCCCAATCATGGTCGATGACTCGCAGCTGGTTGCGGAAAATCTGCATGTCAGCAAGGCCGGCGAAATCGTCGTTCTTGATCCGACCTCGCGTCGCGTCCTTTACCGTGGTCCTCTAGATCGCGCGGCGATGGGCGGTGGTGGTGGGGATGACGGCGACGGCCTTCCCGCTGCCCGTCCGGCCACTCGCGAGAAGCCAAGCACCCCGCTCGCCGACGTTCTGGCGAAGGTTGCTGCCGGCAATGCCAAAGACCTGCAGACCGTCAGCGTCGACAATCCGAAGGGTTGCGCACTGTCCTTCCCGGTCAAGGAAATGCACGCTCAGCGAGTTCCTGACTACGCGAAAGACGTTGCTCCGATCCTGAAAGACAAGTGCGCGCACTGCCATGTGCAAGGCGGCATCGGTCCTTTCGCGATGAGCAGCTACGACATCGTCCGCGGGTTCTCGCCGATGATTCGCGAAGTGCTCCTCACCAAGCGCATGCCACCCGCTCAGGTGGATCCGACTGTGAACCACTTCGAAAACGCGAACTACATGTCCAACAAGGAACTGCAGACGCTGGTTCACTGGGTCGACGCTGGTTCGCCGCGCGGCAACAGCAAAGAAGACCCGATGAAGGGTATCAAGCCGATCGATAGCGAATGGCAATTGGGCCCGCCCGATTTCATCGTCGACGTGCCTGCGTATGAAGTGCCGGCCACCGGTGTGATTGATTACTTCAACCACATCATCGACCTGCCCTTCGCCGAAGATAAGTACGTTCGCGCCGTGCAGTTCATCCCTGGCGACCGTCGCGTGCTTCATCATTTGCTGTCGTACATGTCATCGCCCGACTATTCGCGTGCACAGCCTGTGACCGAAGAAAACGTGCGTGACTTCCTCGAGGGCTATGCCCCGGGTAAGACCGACGCAACGGTGTTCCCGAAGGGCACCGGTGTGTACGTGCCGAAGGGCTTCAAGCTCGTTCTGCAGATGCACTACACGACGATGGGCAAGCCTGTAACGGACCATACCAAGGTCGGTCTGTACTTCCACAAGAAGACGCCTGAGCACAAGTACCTGACGCACCCGATTTCGAACGGCGGCAATGCGCTAAACATCCCTGCTGGCGAAGGCGAGCACAAGATGAACGGCTCGTACGTGTTCAAAGACAACATCATGCTGTACGCCCTCCGCCCACACATGCACTATCGCGGCAAGGCGTTCCGCTTCACGGTGATCTACCCAGATCAACACCGCGAAGTCATCATGAACGTCCCGAACTACAACTTCGCGTGGCAGCCGACCTACCGTCTGACCGAACCGAAGTTCGTTCCAGCCGGTTCGCGCATCATCACCGACGGTGTGTACGACAACTCGAAGTACAATCTCGCCAACCCGGACCCAACCAGCGCTGCTGTGGGCGGCCCGCAAAGCTGGCACGAGATGTTCATCGGCTACGTGACCTACACGTTGCCGGGTAAGAACGAGAAGTCTGCATCGCGTTGATTGTCTGATATTTAGGGCGTTCGGCCCTGGCGGCAACGCCTAGGCTGAGTTGCCTGACAGTCAAGAGGGCTACCGAAAGGTGGCCCTCTTTTTTTGTGCAAGAGTTCGCGTTGACTAGTTCACTCGCGAGGCAGCGCTCAGCAACGCGTAAACATTTCTATAGTTGCTATTGAACGCAGGGCGTTTATTCTTCGCATCTGTTGTGGCGTTGGTCGATGGTCAATAGTGGCGCGCGGGATCATTGGGGTCGCCTTCAGGCGACTCGGAAGTACTCGAATCGCAACAAACGCCGCTGCCATGTGTGTTTGGCGAGACCCGCTAGTTATATGGGATGGTCCGCGCGTGGTCGGATAAGGCCGATTGATTCATCCGGGGTTAATACTGACTGCTTCATCCTGGGATACCGCTGATTGAATCAGCCTTTCAAAGAGACGTATGTAGCGTGTGCGCGCCGAAATATGCGCGAGCACTGATGAAGAATTGAAATCGGGAGACTCGAAGATGATAAGAACAAAGCGATTGATTTCTTCGTGCCTATTGGGCGTTGGGTTGGCTGCCTGTGCCCCGGCCGTGCTGAGTCAATCGGGCACCGATGTCTCGAAAGGAGACTGGCCGGATTACAACGGCAATATGTCGGCGCAACGCTACTCGCCCCTCGATCAAATCAACAAGGACAACGTCAGCTCCCTGAAGGTGGCGTGGCGATTCTCGACCGAGAAGTTCGGCCCCTCCCCCGAGTTCAACAACACCAGCACGCCATTGGAAGTGGACGGTGTCATCTACGCCACCATGGGATCTATTCGCAATGTGGTCGCTCTCGATGCAACGAGCGGACAGTTGCTGTGGATGTGGCGCCCACAAGAAGGCAAGCGGTTTGACGACGCTCCTCGAAAAGGCGCCGGTCGCGGGGTCGCCTTTTGGCGGAACGGCAATGCAAAACGCATTTTGACGATCACGCCGGGATTTCATCTAGTTTCATTGGATGCGGACACCGGGGTGCCAGATCCGAAATTCGGAAAGAATGGCATTGTGGACCTTATGGATGGCTTGCGTAACGCGGGCGGCTTTCCCGACATCGACATCGGGTCGTCCATGCCGCCTTTCGTCATGAATAACGTCGTTGTCGTGGGGCCGGCGCACAAAGTCGGCATGCGCCCTCGTTCCAAGTCGAATGTGAAAGGCGATGTGCGTGCATATGACGTGAAGACCGGAAAGCCCTTGTGGACCTTCAAGACCATTCCCGAGAAACGGAAACCCGGTTCCGAAACATGGTTAGGCGGTGAAGACTTCACCGGCAATGCAGGCGTGTGGGCGCCAATGTCCGGCGATCCGGCGTTGGGTATTGTCTATCTGCCGGTCGAATCGGCGACCGGCGACCGCTATGGTGGCGATCGTCCCGGCGCGAATTTATTCGCCAATAGCTTAGTGGCCCTCGATATCAAGACCGGCAAGTACAAGTGGCACTTTCAACTCATTCACCACGACATTTGGGATTGGGACAATCCGGCAGCGCCGATCCTTGCCGATCTTCCGAACGGCCGCAAAGTCGTCATGCAGGTCACGAAGCAAAATTGGGTCTACGCCTTCGATCGCGTGACCGGCACGCCGATTTGGCCGATCGAAGAGAAGGCTGTTCCGAAAGGCGACGTGCCCGGTGAATGGTATGCGCCGACGCAACCGTTTCCGACACGGCCCGCGCCCTACGACCGGCAAGGATTTACCGAGAAGGATTTGATCGACTTTACGCCGGAACTTCACGCGGAAGCGCTCAACGCGATCAAGAAGTTTCGCTTGAGCCCAAATGTGTATACGCCCTCTTCGCTCAGCAACGCCGCTGACGGCACCGTAGGCGTTCTGAGTCTGCCGTCGGCTACCGGCGGCGCCAATTGGGAAGGCGCTTCGCTGGATCCGGAAACGGGCTTCATCTACGTTCCGTCGCGAACCGCTCTGGCTGTCTTGTCTGTCGAGAAGGATGAGAAAGCTGCAGTCGACTTTAGCGCCGCAGGCAGCGTGCGCGTGCCGCGAGTGAAAGGATTGGACATCGTCAAACCTCCGTACGGCCGCGTCACCGCTATCGATATGAACAGCGGCGATCATAAGTGGCAAGTCGCGAATGCCGATACGCCTAAGAACATCACCAATAATGCCGCCCTAAAAGGTGTGGATATTCCGCGCACCGGCGTTGCCACTCGTGCCGGGTTGGTGTCGACCAAAACCCTGCTGTTCGTCGGTGAAGGTGTCGGCGGCGGTCCCACTTTGTACGCTCACGACAAGGCCACCGGCGCCGTCGTCGCGCGCATCGAATTGCCCAATACGGCGACGAGCGTACCCATGACGTACGAACACAAGGGCAACCAATACATCGCGATGTTCGTCAGCGGCAATGGAAAGCCAACGGAACTGATTGCGCTCGCGCTTCCCAAAGCGGAGGCACCGGCACGCCCCGCCGGGCCGCCGCCGCGTGAAGGTGAATAATCTGACTTGATTGACGCTAGTTGAGGAGTATTGATCCCTATGTTTGCTGTGCTAAACCAAGTTCTCCGCCTCCGCCTTCGCCTTGTTGTACTACCGCTGATGTTGCTGGCAGGCCTGCCGGCGCACGCTGCTACATGGGAGTTGGATGCGAAGGAATCGAAGGTCATCTTCAAGTACTCATTTGAAGGCAAGCCCTATCAGGGCGAGTTCAAGAACGTCAAAGCAACGTTCGATATCGATCCGCTCAATCCGGGCGCGTGCAAATTCACGGTAACGATTCCGATCCAGGATCTTCAGGTCGACAACAAAGAGGTCAAGGATTATCTGCACGATGTGGAATTGTTCGATGTAGATCAATTTCCGACGGCAAGCTTCAAGGCCGCGAAGTGCAGTTTGAAATCGGCTAATTCGTTCGTGGCGGACGGCACCTTAACGATCCGCGATCAAACCCACCCGATCAGCTTCCCTTTCAAACTCGAAGTCGATGTGGCCAAAGCGCGCTTTCATTTGACGAGCCAAGTCACGATCCAGCGTCTGAAGTTCGGCGTCGGTCAGGGCTACTGGGCGAACACGGCCGCGGTTCCCAACGATGTCGGCATCGTGGTGGACGTTTACGCTGTATCCAAGAAATAATCTGCATCGCAGAGAATTCGGCAGTGGCATTGTCGACGTTCTCAAGGTGCAGGCGCGGCTACGCGTCTGCACCGCCCGATTCGTCGAGAGTGCAGATCAACCGGTTATAGTCAAAAGGTTCTTTTAGCGATGGTGCGTAAATTGTTCGTGAACGTAATCCGATTGGTATGCGTCGTTGCCTGCTCGGCCCTGCTCTTCTCCTGCGACGGCATGTTGACGCCGGATCAGAAAACCGACATCCAGGCGGTCAAGGGCGGAAAGTACGCGCTTGATAAGGATCATGGTTCGCTAATTTTCAAACTGAACCATTTGGGATTCTCTACATACGTCGCTCGCTTCAACAAACTGGATGCGGCGTTAGACTTTGATCCGGAGAACATCGAAAAGTCCACCTTGGAAGTGATCGTCGACATGGCATCCATCGACGTGAATAGCGCGGCCTTTGCGGAACAACTGCGCGGTTCCGATTGGCTGGATGCGGGACAATTTCCACAAGCGGTGTACAAGACCACCCGCTACGTCGGATCCACAGAGAAGAATGTTTTTTCGTTTGAAGGCGATCTCACTTTTCACGGCGTGACGAAGCCGGTAACCCTCAATGTGACCTTTCATGGCGGTGGCCGGAATATGCTGACGCGTAAAAATACCCTGGGCTTCTCGGCAAATACCACCTTCAAACGCTCGGATTTCGGCGTCGGCAAATTCACGTCGATGGGAATTGGCGACGACATAACGTTGGACATCAACGTCGAGTTTCAGGAAAGTAAGTAAACGTTTCCGGAGCGCCCGGTTTATCTGCCGCTCGCCTTCATAGCGGTCGTCAACGGGCTGCCCTGGGTGGCCCTGAATTCGCTGGCCACACGTGAATTTGCAGGGTCGCTACGCTCCAGTAGCCGATCCCCTCGTAAAGCCTCGCTATCGAGTCAATCTTAGATCCGCTGGATCCATGGCGCGCCTCGCCGCGTTAGTTCTACGCCCCGAACGATATCGCGCGTACGGGACGCCCAGGGTGGCAATCGGCCGAACTGCGGGCGTGCGAACTTTCGAGGGAGACTCCAGTTTTGTATATATCAGCGCAACTTTCTTTGCGACTACTCATCGCAACTTCGGCCATCGTTACAACCTCGAGTTGGGCGCAAACGATCGGCGAGGAAGGTAGCGACACCTTTCAAAACCATTGCATTCGTTGTCATGTCGCCACAGACATCAACAGTCGCGTGCAAACGAACTGGATCGGCCGTACCGCCGATGAGCTCTACCAAAAAATTAAAATGACGATGCCGGCCGAGTCGCCGGGGTCGCTTAAAGACACCGAATATTTGGCCGTGACCGCGCATGTGTTGGCGATGGCCAATATCTCGGCTGCCGATGCACTGCTCGCACAGCCGCAACTGACGCTCGCGCAGTTGACGCAAGTGACGATCGCGGCAGGCGCGCCAGTACGGGCGGCCTCGACAGACTCGAATGTGGATTGGGCCGAGTTCAACGGCAATTTATTTGCGCAGCGTTATTCGCCTCTCGAGCAGATCAGCGCCGCCAACGTGTCGCAATTATCGATCGCTTGGCGATTGGCCGCGGGGGCGTTTGGTCCCGCGCCGGAACTCAAGAATGTGTCCTCACCGATCGTCGTGGACGGTGTGATGTACGCAACCGTCGGCAACATGCGTGATGTTGTGGCGATTGACCCCGGCACCGGCCAGCTGTTGTGGATGTGGCGTGCGAAAGAAGGCGATCGCTACGACAAAGCGCCACGCAAAGGATCAGGGCGGGGTGTCGCTTACTGGCAAAGCGGATCAATTCGCCGCGTTCTTACCGTTACACCCGGCTATTACTTAGTCACCCTCGACGCATCGACCGGCATTCCAGATCCACACTTCGGATCAGGGGGCTCGATCGACTTGCAGCAAGGCTTACGACTTGCGAAGGACCGTCAGGACGTCGATATCGGCTTGTCCTTCCCACCCATCGCCGTCAACGACGTGGTCATCGTCGGCGCCGCGCACGAAGTGGGCATGCGTCCCCCGTCGAAGGCAAACGTGAAAGGCGATGTTCGTGGTTTCGATGCGCGCACAGGCAAGCTGCTGTGGACGTTCCATACGATTCCGCGTCACGGCGAGCCTGGCTTTGAAACTTGGCTAAAGGGTTCTGCGGAATTTACGGGCAACGCCGGCGTCTGGGCGCCGATGTCCGCGGACCCGGAACTTGGCTTGGCGTACTTGCCGGTTGAAGCGGCTACCGGCGACCGCTACGGTGGTGATCGTCCCGGCGCCAATCTCTTCGCGAACAGTCTCGTGGCGCTCGATGTGAAGACGGGCAAGATGAGATGGCACTATCAAATCATCCATCACGACATTTGGGACTGGGATAACCCCAGCGCGCCGATCCTGGCGGACATCCCCGCAAGCGGCAAAACCCCTGCACGGAAGGTGGTTGTCCAACTCACGAAGCAGTCGTTTGCGTACACGTTCGATCGAGTTACCGGCAAGCCGATTTGGCCAATCAAGGAAACCAAGGTCCCTCAAACGGACGTCGCGAGCGAATGGACCGCTCCCACGCAACCGTTTCCCACTAAACCAGGTGCCTATGATCGCCAGGGCTTTGCCCAGGCTGACCTCATCGACCTGACCCCCGAGATCCTCGCAGCGGCCAAGGAGGCAGCCAAATCATACCGCATGGGACCGCTTTATACGCCCGCCTCGCTTGCCGACGCCAAGGATGGAACCAAGGGGACGCTCGCCTTGCCGTCGTCCACAGGCGGCGCTAATTGGGAGGGAGGCGCATGGGACCCGGAGACCGGGATCCTGTACGTGCCTTCGCGTACGGCGCTTGATGTCTTAGCCTTGGTCAACGACCGGAAGTCGTCGTCCGTCGCCTTTATCCAAGGCGATGGCCGCCCGCCTCGCGTCATGGACACGCTGCCTTTGGTGAAGCCCCCTTGGGGCCGTATCACCGCCATCGACATGAACAAAGGCGAAAACCTTTGGTGGGTAGCGAACGCCGATACACCCAACGACGTGGCGTCGCATCCGGCGCTCAAGAACGTGACATTGCCGCGTACGGGTATTGCCACGCGAGCGGGTATCTTGGTGACAAAGACATTGCTGTTTGCCGGCGAAGCTTGGGGCGGCGGCCCGGTATTCCGCGCGCACGACAAGAAGACGGGCAACATTATTGCCGAGATCAAGTTGCCGGCATCGCAGGCGGGCCAGCCGATCACCTACCTGCACAAGGGTAGACAGTACATCGCAATGTTTGTAGGCGATGGCAGAACGCCTGGTGAATTGATTGCGCTCGCCCTACCCGAGACCAACCGTCCTGCGCCTCGTCGACCGGCTGCCGGAGGCGAATAATCTAAGACATGCGCGTTGCTGACGTTGCGAGAATACTCTCCTGCGTCAGCGGCATGCCCTCTCGCACGGTGAGGTGCATCTCAGCGGCACGTTCGATACAGAGCGCGAGCAGATGCGTGTCGCTCGGCGCCATCTGCCAGAATTGCCATCGATCCGCTGGGTCATTCAACGACTCAGCCACAGTCAAGCGAACCGACTGCTCCGTCGGAAAATTAAAACTGAAATGCTTCAACGGCAGCGACAATCCCATGCCGCGCGCTTTGATATAGGACTCCTTGAGCGTCCACAGCTCGAAGAAGCGGTGAGCCTGTCGTCCCGCAGGCAGCGCTCGCAGTGCCGTCACTTCGTCCTGCGCAAAATAACGCTCGGCGATCGCGGTCGATGTGTCTTTACCCCTGATGTTTTCAATGTCGACCCCGACGATGCGATTGCGCGAGATGGCCAGCGCTATCAAACCGCGCGAGTGCGATACGTTGAAAGACAAACGCATGACCGGTGCTTCTCCATTTGAGATCTCCGGGCGACCGTAGGCATTGGTCGCGAATGTCCATTTCTCGGGGGCAATCGATGCGTAGCGCGACAGCGTCGTGCGCACGAGCGCCCGTGTAACGAGGTACCGAGTACGATCGCGGTCGAAGTGAAATCTAGCGGCCTGACGCCGTTCGTCGTCCGATACAAACGGCTCATAGGCCTTCAGTTGCTCCGGCGATGCTGTATCCGCTGCAAGCCAGAGGTGCACCTCCGCTTCTGTTAGCGATAGCCCGGATAGCGATAGAGATGAGCGCATGCAACTATTGTCGTCGCATTCGATGCGGCTTGACAGTCGGACGGCGTCGATAGAGCATTGCAGTGTTCTCGTAGGGTGCATCGAACATCGAAAGGGCTAAGCCCACCTACCGCATCTATAGTCATTTGCGGCGCACCATGCCTAACTTAGAAGCTTACAAAAAGCTGGCGAAGCAATTGCAGAGCTGGCATCGCGTCGGCAACTATTCCATCGGCGAACGCGTACGTCGGTTGCCGCGCTATTGCGCGCTCACCGATCAGGAAGCGCTCGCGCTCGAGTTCCCGTTGCACGAGGCGCAAGAAATCATTGCGCTTGAAGCAGGCCATCCGGATTGGCCCTCGCTGAAAGCTGCCGTGGAACATGCCGTACCGGAACCGAAGTCAACAATGACTGCAGTTAACCTGCAGCAAGCCGTCCCGGTCGTTCTGGTATTGGACGTGAACGCAAGCGCAGCATTCTTTTGCGATCAGCTTGGTTTCAATGTCGATTTCCTACACGGTCATCCCGCGTTCTACAGTAGCGTCAGTCGCGATGGCGCAACGCTTCATTTGCGATTTGTCCACGAGCCCCCGTTCCGAGAGGAAGTGCGCGCAAAGGAGGACTTCATTGCCTGCTTCATTCGCGTGAACGGCATAAAAATCCTCTATGCCGAATACCTAAAGCGAGGCATCGCATTCCAAAAAGCCCTAAGCCGAGAGTCTTGGGGCGGTTTGACGTTCAGTGTCCGCGACCTGGACGGCAATGCGATCTTCTTCTCGGAGTGAAGCACCAATCTGTTACGCGCGCAGTGCTTTGTTGAACAACTCAATGGTACGTTGCCAAGCGAGTTTTGCTGCTGCTTCGTCATAACGCGGCGTTGTGTCGTTATTGAAACCGTGCTGCGCGGCTGGATAGATGAAATGCTGATAGCGAACGTTCGCGGCTTTGAGCGCGGTCTCATACGCCGGCATGCTGGCGAGGATGCGCTCGTCGGTTGACGCATTGTGAATGAGTAGTGTTGCTTTGATGTTGGCGACATCGGCAGTAGGTGCGCCGCCATAAAATGGCACTGCGGCGGCTAGATCGGGCATTTGCGTCGCCAAATAGTTGGCCATGCCGCCGCCGTAGCAGAAACCCACGACCCCGATCTTGCCTGTGCCGTCACGCAATGCCTTGAGGTACAGCGTGGACGCTATAAAGTCCTCGCGGCACTTCGGTTGTTCCAACTTTCCAAAGAGCGTACGCGCATCATCTTCGTTGCCAGGATAGCCGCCGAGCGGAAAGAGCGCGTCCGGCGCAAAACCAATGAAGTTCTCGAGAGCAATGCGTCGTGCAATGTCTTCGATATGCGGATTCAGGCCGCGATTCTCGTGAATGACCAATACCGTGGGCAATTTGCCCGACATTTTCGCGGGCTTGACCAAATAGCCGCGAACCTGACCGTAGCCTTTCGGAGAAGGAATTTCGACGAACTCAGATTTGATGCGTGCATCGGTCGGTGCGACTTGCTGCGCTTCCGCAAAGTTCGGACTTAAAGACCCCAGCAAGCCCGCTGCCGTCATGCCACCGACTGCGTACTTCGAAACGCCATCGAGAAAATCTCGACGAGTGATGCCGCCATGCACGTAGCGATCGAACAGCTTGAGCACTTCCGGATGAAAGTCGACTGCGGTGTGGCGAGTCATGCT
>Ga0193752_1001335_pt1 | contig 20669 bp, 12 predicted proteins | sample H1c1metaG_FD_144924 | JGI IMG/M metagenome (GOLD analysis project Ga0193752, IMG submission 144924) | Soil microbial communities from a riparian zone of the East river system, Colorado, United States - H1c1 | ecosystem: Environmental > Terrestrial > Soil > Riparian zone | place: USA: East River...
TCCAACCACTGCGTCACCTGCGCGATCTCGTTCATCGCTTCATCGATCTGGCGTTGCGGATATCCAAGCCGGTGGTTGAACATCGCCGCTGCAACTCCGGATTGCGCGAGCACGGTTCCCCAATCCTGGTACATCTGCCATTGCGTCGGGCGGATGGGAATTGCGTCCGGGACCCCGCCATGCAGCAGCAACACCACGGGCCGCAGCTTTGCGCCAGGCGTCTTCGGTAGATAGAGATCGACGGTCAGCGTGCTGCCATCGGCGCGTTTGCCGACGGCCACATCGCGGCGTACGTCCACGCGCTCGGGCTTGAGATCGTATTGGAGCGGGCGACGGGTCATCGCCACGAACTCTTCAGACCTCTTGTCCCTGTCCTGAGTGTGGGACAACGGGGGCAGTGCCGCGGCGAGCGTGGCGGTGGCGATCAGTATCAAGCGTCGTTTCTGCATGCGCATCTCCTTGTGCGCATGCTACTGCCCAAGCGGAGTCAACGCTTCGCGTTCACTGCTGTGTCCTGGCCAGGTGCAGCCGCATGGAGTCGTTGAATCCGCTCTGCCCTTGCACGTTGAGCGAGTTGCGAATTGCCATCGCGTCGGCGCCGAGCAGTTTGCTGCCCTGCGCGCCCGCGGCGGGATCGCCGAACAATGCGCTCGCGATGTCGACGCCGAGCCAGTAGTAAACGTTGTCTTTGGCGGCGCGCATCGCGGCCACTTCGGCATCCGCGCCCGCGATGGCCGCGCCGACGCCGATGAGCGCGGCATACTTGTTCCGCGGCAGCGCGTACGCGGCGGCCGTATCGAACCCCAGCTGCTCGATCTTGATCAGCGCATCGTGATAGCGCTGCTTGCCCGGACCGGGCGCGGTGTTGCCTTGCCAGATGCCGAGTCCGATGTCGAAGCCACGAAATGCGGCTTCGGGCAGGCGATTGCGCAGGTTCCGGGCCAGCGTGTCATCTGCGGCCATCGCCTCGCCGCGTGCTCTTGCTGTCTCGATCTCGGCATCGCTCGGCGCGTCCGGCGATCCGCCCGCGGCGCGGCACTGCGTTTCGAGGTTGGCGGCCGCGGGTGAGTTGCGCGCTCGCGCATCGCGCGCGGCTTCGCAGAGGGAGCGATTGGGATTCGCAGGCGCAGTGCCGGTATTGACGCGGCCAATCGACTTGACCGGCTCCTTCGGTAGCGCGCGGCACTGCGCTTCGAGATTCGCAGCGGCCGGTGAATTGCGCGCACGCGCATCGCGCGCGGCGTCGCAGAGGGAGCGCGGTGGTCCCTGCGGCGTAGACCCGCGGTTGACTCGTCCGATCGACTTCACCGGCGGCGGCGGTAGTTTGGAGGCATCCAGACGCAGCGCGCCGCAGATCAAGCCGAAGGCGTCGAGCCATTTCCCGGATCGCACGGGGCGCGGTGTTGCCTTGCCAGATGCCGAGTCCGATGTCGAAGCCACGGAATGCGGCTTCGGGCAGGCGATTGCGCAGGTTCCGGGCCAGCGCGTCTTCTGCGGCCATCGCTTCACCGCGCGCTCGCGCTGTCTCCATCTCGGCATCGCTGGGCGCGTCCGGCGATCCGCCTGCGGCGCGGCACTGTGTTTCGAGGTTGGCAGCCGCGGGTGAGTTGCGCGCACGCGCATCGCGCGCAGCTTCGCAGAGGGAGCGATTGGGATTCGCAGGCGCAGTGCCGGTATTGACGCGGCCAATCGACTTGACCGGCTCCTTCGGTAGCGCGCTGCACTGCGCTTCGAGATTCGCAGCGGCCGGTGAATTGCGCGCACGTGCATCACGCGCGGCGTCGCAGAGGGAGCGCAGTGGTCCTTGCGGCGTAGACCCGCGGTTGACTCGTCCGATCGACTTCACCGGCGGCGGCGGTAGTTTGGAGGCATCCAGACGCAGCGCGCCGCAGATCAAGCCGAAGGCGTCGAGCCATTTCCCGGATCGCCCGGTGATTCCCACGGGCACGAGGCCTGGTGCGCAGGTCTGGACTCCCTCGAACAAGGTCACGAATTGCCTGACGTGAACGATGCTGCCGTCAGACATGCGGATTTCCCGGCCGTCGAAAGCCGCGGTCGGATTGGGAGTCATGGGCTGGTTCGGCACGGCCACGCTGCAATACAGGTGGATGGTGTTCACGATGATCGTCACCTGCCCTTCCCATTTGAGGCCAAGGCCGGCAATAGCGGGCGCGGAATCCGGGCACACGAGCTGCTCGGCGGTGCCGCCATCGCCGCCGAACCGGTTGGTGAACGCGTGGCGCGGCCCGATGATATTAGGCGCGTAGGCTGTCACGCAGATCGGGCGAATCGAATCGACGTCGTCTCCGACGCGCACCTCGAAGCCGTTCAGGATGTCGCCGTTCGCGCAGCGCGCGTAGAAGCGGCCACCACCGGCGCCACCCAGCACCGGCAGAAGCTGATCGGCCTGCGCGAATGTCGGGCCCGCCAGCGCCAGGCCGAGCAGCATGGTCAGCGCGAGGAAGCGGCGTTTCACTCGTAGGTCCGCGCGAGATGCATCGCCATGGAGGCGTCGAACCCGCGCTGCTGGTTGGCGCTCAGTGAATCGCGAATGGCGACCGGGCCGGCGCCCATTGTCTTGGTCCCCTCCGCGCCCGCCGCCGGATCGCCAAACAAGCCGCTCGCGATGTCGAAGCCTAGCCAGTAGAAGCCGTCTTCTTGCAGCGACGACCGTGATGCGGCGAGTTCGGTATCCGCGGCTGCGATCGTTCCGCCGACACCCACGAGCGCGACGTACTTGTTGTGCGGCAAGGAGTATGCGGCCGCGGCGTCGAAGCCGCGCTGCTCGGCGGTAGTCAGGGCATCGTGAAAGCGCTGCTTGCCGGGACCGGGCGCGGTGTTGCCTTCCCAGACTCCCATGCCGATGAAGAACCCGCGCCGCGCCTGTTCGTCGGACAGGCGCGCGCGCAGCATCGCCGCCAATTCGTCGTTGGCCGCGATCGCTTCGCCGCGCGCGCTGACCGAATCGAGTTCCGCGTTGGTCGCGACAGCAGTGGCATTGCCACCGGCTGCGCGACACTGGTTCACGAGATTCGGGGCGGCCGGCGATTTGCGCGCCAGCGCGTCACGCGCGGAGTCGCAGATCGAACGCGACGGCGGCGGCGGCGAACCCGTATTCACACGGCCTAACGACTTGACCGGCTGTTGCTGCATGGCCTGGCACTGCTTCTCGAGATTCGGCGCAGCGGGCGAGTTGCGCGCGCGGGCATCGCGGGCGGCCTCGCAGATCGGCTTCGGCGGCCGTGGCGGCGCCCCGGTATTCACGCGGCCGAGCGACTTGACGGGCGGCGCCGGCGGAAGCTTCGACGCATCCAAATACAGCCGGCCGCAGATGAGACCCACGGCATCGACCCAGATGCCGGAGCGACCGTGAATGCCGACCGGCACGAGGCCCGCCGGGCAGGTCTGCATTCCGCCGTACAGGAACACCGGGTCGTAGCCGGTGAGCGGTCCCGCTTCGGTGTGATGGATCTCTTTGCCATCGAACATGGCCGTCGGGTAGTTAGTGAGCGGCTGATTCGGCCTGGCGATACTGCAGTACAGCCGGACGTTGTTCACGATGATCGTGTCCTCGCCCTCGTACTTGATCTCGAGGCCGGCGATCGCGGGAGCATTGTCCGGGCACAGCAGCGTCAGCGAACCGCCGCCGCTGCCGCCAAAGCTGTTCGAGAACGCGTGCCGCGGTCCAATGATGTCGGGCGCGTACGCGGACACGCAGATGGGGCGAATCGCATCGACGTCGTTGCCGGTGCGCAGCTCGAAACCCGTGAGGATGTCGCCGCCGGCGCAGCGGCCGACGAACCGTCCGCCGCCCTCGCCGCCCTGGGGCGGCAGGTACTGATCGATCTGCGCGAACGCGGGGCTCGCGAGCAACAGGCCGAAAAACAGGGTGGATGCGAAGGACTTGAGAATCATGGTTGGCGTACTCCTTATTGAGGAATACGCGCCGCACAGGCCCCAATGGACAGGGCTGCCCCTATTTTTTGGCCAGGTCGAGCACGCGCAGGGCTCGCAATGAGGGCGGCGCGATGAACTGCGGCGTTTGCGGGCCGATACGCCGGTCGCGTAACTGGTCGACGGTGCGCGCGGCATGGACAAACCACTCATCGACGGTCACCACGCCGTTGCGGTCGAGATCGCCCGCCGGCTTGAGCCCCTCGATCAGTCCGTAGGTGAACAGGCCATGCCGGCCCGGCTCGTACTCCTGCGATTCCTCGTCGCCCTTGGACGCGAGGATGAACGCCACGCGCGAAGATGCGGAGCGCTTCATGAGCGAGAAATCCTGCACGGTGCCGAAGATCTGCCGCGCCTGGCAGGTGTCGACGATGAGCAGGCGCCGCCCGGCGGTGTTGCGCAGGGCGGCGGTGATTTCCTGCCAGCCGAGGAGCGAGGTGACGGGCGGCAGCACGCCGCCATCGAGCAACACGTCGATGTCGGCGCGCTGCGCGTCGCGCGGCACGAAGTAGTAGTTGCCCTGGCTGTCGCTCAGTCCATGGGAGGCCAGGAACACGACGACGGTGTCGGCACCGGTCGCGGTGTTGAGCGATGCCAGCGCCTTCAGGATGGCAGCGCGCGTGGGTAGCTTGCCGTTGTCGCTCAGCGTCTGGGCGTGCACCTGGCGGAACTGCCCGGCGCGCGCCGCGACGAAGGCGCGCGCAAACTCGTCCGCGTCGCTCGCGCTGTACGAGAGCGCGAGATCCGCTTCGAGACCGGTGAATTTGTTGGCCCCGACGGCCAGCACGTACAGGTCGCCGACCGGCGCGGCGGCCGGCGCCCCTTCCACGTATTTCTCGGCCTCGCCGAGCGAGCGGCCGTTGGAGACTTCGATGCGCAGCGTGTTGTCGCGCTCGTTGATCGGCACGTCGAGCTCGCGCGTGAACTTCATGTTCTCGGCGGAACGCAGGCCGCGGCTCGCCGCAGGCGTGATCGGGATGTCGTTCACGTAGGCGGCGACGTCGCTCATCGGCAGGCCCAGGCTTTCCGCGCGGATGCGGATACGCCGGGTGCGCGTCGCGGGTGAGACGCTCAGGACTTCCACGCTGACCCGCGGCGGCGCGTCGTCGATCAGCGGGCTGGCAGTGGGCGACGGCGTGCCCTTGAACGGGCCGCCTAACAAGTCCGGCCGGTACAACGTGCGCTCGAACTGCACCGCGCGGAAGAAATCCGGCTTGGCATCGCCTCCGCGGTTGATCTGCCAACCGACGAACCGATCGCCGTACGGCGACGCGGCGTAGTAGCCCCGCGGCGTCCACGCGGCCCAATCCTCGCCGTTGGCGTGGATGAACGCGGACGCGAGCAGCGTGCCGTTGTCGAGCGAATACCAATGGATAGTGCCGTCGCCGAGCACGACGAGCAGGACGCGCTCGTCCGCGCTCACGTTCACCGCCCGTGCCACGGTCGGCAGGCGCACGGACCACTTCTGCGCCGCGCCGCGATCCAGCACGCGCAGCGCCCACTCGGTACCGAGCACCAGCACACTCGCGCGCGGCGCGAGCGCGTAGGCATGCGGTGTTTCGAAGGGGTCGAGAACCGGCGCGTGTCCGTTGATCGTGAGAGGAGCGGTGCCTTTCGCCTGCTTGATCTTCCAGCCGGACGCCTCGGCCGTGGGACCGTTCAGCGATGCGTCCGGCGCCGTCGGCCGTTCGAGCTTTCCGTTCAGCAGCGAGAACCGGCGCAGCGATTGCGGCTGACCCCCAAGCGCGATTTCGAGCGTCGCACCGTCACGCGACACTTTCAGCGACTGTTGCGCGGCACGGTAGTCAGGAACTCCAGAGAGCAGCAGGTAGCGGCGGCGCCCGGCCGAATCTATCAACCCGAGCGCCGGGTCCTCCGCGGCGAACAATACGGAATCGTCGGCGGTCACCGCGAGATCGCCAATGCGCGCGTGCGCGAGCGGCAGTTGCAACGGCGGCCCGGCCGCGGTGACCACCCAGCGGAACACGCAGGCATTCTGCGGCGCGAGGGGTTCGCCGGTCGCGACCAGCGATAGAGATTCGCGATTCCACGCGACGCGCGTCAGATTGCGCGGCGCCTGCGGGCCGTCGAGCTTCAGCGTGCGCAACACGCTCAGGTCCGCCGCGTTCAGGATGGAGACGCGCGCGACATCGTTGTAACCCACGGCGACGTAGCGGCCATCGGGCGAATAGCGCACGCCGAAAGGCTCGCGCCCCGCGAGCCCGGCATTCACGCGGCCGGCGAGCTTGAACGCGTCGTCATACACGCGCAGGAATCCGTCGAGCGATGAAGTGATCAGCGTGCCCCGAGGGCTGAAGTCGAGCTCGAGCAGTTTGCCGCGGTACTCCTGGTCCGCCGCGATGCGCGCGCGATCCGCGACGCGGTACACGGCGAGCCCCGCCGTGCCCATCATCCCGGCCGCAAGCGCCTTTCCATCGGGAGAGAAGCGCAGCGTGGCCACGACTTCGGGCAGCCCCGTGATCCTGCCGCGCAGCTCGCCGGTGTCCGCATCCAGTAGATAGATGCAGGCCTCGCGCGTGACATCCCAGCAGGTCCACCCCGCCGCGGCCAGCGTCTGCCCGTCCGGGCTCAGCGCCAGCGCAAACAGCTGCCCTTCGGCCTGCAATCCTGCGGGCACGCGAAAGGTGTCCAGCAGCCGCCCATCGGCCAGGCGCCAGACACGGATGGTCTTGTCCTCGGAGGCCGAGTAGGCCTTGCCGGCTTTTTCGTCGAGCACCAGCGCGTGGATGAACGCGGTGTGGCGGCCGGTGTCGATGCGCAGCAGCGGCGTCGTCGGCAGCGGTTCGGCCTGCGACACCGCCGCCAGCGCGAGCGTCGCCAGCAGCGCGACTAACCCGCGTGCATTCACATCCCGACTTGCACGCCGAAGAAGAAGCGCGCGTCGCGGTTGCCTTCGGCGGCGACATCGTGATCGAGCGGAATGGCGTATTCGACCAGGCCCTGCCAGCGCGTGCCCGTCATGCGCAGCCCCAGGCCCGCGGCACTGGCGTGCTCGCTCGCGCGCTCGTTCACCGGGTCGCGGAACTTCACCCGCCCGACGTCGTAGAAGCCGTACAAGGAGTAACCCGCGACCGCGAACTCCGGCATCACGCCGGCGTAACGCAGCTCGAACTTGAAGGCCTCGCCCGAATCGCCGGCCAGTTCGCTCGCGTCATAGCCGCGGCCGAACGTGTCGCCGCCAAACGCGAACAACTCCGGGGCGAGCAGCGTGGTGAACGCGTGCTGCGCGCTGAGCGCGCCCAGCGCGGACCACGAGCCGCCCCAGGCATGCCCGAGCGACTGGAGGCGCGCCAGGTACAGCGTGGCCTTGGTGAAATCACTGCGGCCGCCGGCACGTGACAGCGGCGAGGTCGCAGTGCCGGCCTTGCGCGCGCCGAGCGCGTCGAGGCCCTGCGCCACTTCGACATCCAGGGTGTTGATTCCGTTGGCGCCATCGGCGAGATCGAACGAGACACCGAGACGCACGGCGCGGATGGCGTCATCCGAAAGATCGGCGCTGTCGAATTCGCTCTGCCCGTCGAAGGACGTGAGCGCCGCTCGCAGGTAGACGTTCTGCGCGCGCGTGCGCAACAGCGGCGCGCGCACTTCCAGCTGACTCGAAAGCGACCTGGTTTCGAGATCGGCCATTTCCAGGTTCGCGGCGCGGCCCGGGCGCGCCCGTACACCGGTCGCGCTCAGATTCCACTGCATTCCGTGCCCGCCGAACGCGGAGCCGTAGTCGAGGCCGACGAAGGCCAGCTTGTCGTCGAGGCTCGAACCCGCGTGCACGCCGACCTGGTCCCACTCGCCGATGAGACCGTAGCTGCCGAAATCGAGATTCACGCGCTTCGTGCCGAGCGAGCGGCTGCTGCGGTTGTTGGAAGCCATGGCAACGGTCGTGTACTCGCGCGCGACATCGACGACGAGATCGGCCGCGCCCTGCGTGTGCGCGGAGGGCACCAGCGTGCCGCGCCCGCGCACCTGCGCGAGATCGTTGATCAGCAGCAGGTAGCGTTCGAGCGCCGCCGAGGTGAGCGGCCGGGTCGCCTTGAGCGCGGCGCCGTACTTCGTGAGCAGCCTGTCATCCGCCGCGACGTTGCCGCGCAGCTGGATGCCGTCCACAAAGCCTTCGACGGCCAGTAGTTTGAGCTGTCCGTCGGTCACGTCCTGCGCGGGCACCAGCACCTGCGACAAGACGTAGCCGTCGCGCCGGTAGCGCGCGGTCAACTGGTTGGCGATCTGGAACACGCGCGCAACCGAGATCTCCTGCCCCAACGTGAACGCCTGCGTGAGTTCCGCGGGCGGATACACCGTCGCGCCTTCGATGCGCACGCCGCGCAGCACGAACTTGATGTCCGCCGCGTTGGCGGGCGCCACTTGCTCGGGCGCCGGCGGCAACACCTGCACCGCGCTGCGCTCGGGGAGGCGTAGCTCATGCAGGCTGCGCTGGATCTGGCCGGGCTCGAGGCCCGGAGGAATGACGACCTGCGCGCTCGCGGTCGAGGCGACTAGCGCGAGGCTCACGGTACGCAGCAAGTTTGAAATGTTCACGGGTTCGAACTCAGCGGTGATGCAGGGTGACGGTGACCTGGCGCGGCGCCATGTTTCCGGAGCCGAGCTCGTTCGCCGAGATCGGGTCCAGCGCGAAGGCCGTGCCGCTCTCCACGGAAACCTTGCGGATGTCGCGCGTCTTCGCCTTGAGCCCGCGCGTCGCGGTGCTGCTGCAGTCGCTCAAGCCCATGGGGTTCACGGGCGCAGCGCCCTGCACTTTTACGATGTTGCGCGTGGTCGCGTACAGCTGCGGCGTCATGCACGGCGAGAGCTTGAGGATCAGCGTCTCCTCGCCCTGCAGGTTCGCGAACTGGTAGGGACCGAGCGAGGCGAGATCGCCGGACGCGACCACGCTCGAATCGATCTGCGCGCTCTGGCCGGCGGCGTTGATGTTGAACACGTCGACGCGGCCCGGCAGTGAGGGGCGGTAATACACGCGGAACTGATCGCCCGTGCGGAAGGAGTAGCTGGTCGGATCGACCGGCAGCGTCGAGCCATCCGGCTGCAACAGGTGAATCTCGTAGGCGATGCCGGCGTACAGCTGGGAAGGCTGCGGATTGGGCGTCTGCGGCGGCGGATAAGTGCCACCGCTACTCGGATAGTTAGTCTGCGGATAGCCGCCTGGGTCCGTGCCCGGATAACTCGAGGTCGGGTAGCCGGTGTTCGGATCCGTGCCGGGGTAGCTGCTGGGGTAAGAGCTGGAGTCGGGATAGCTGCCGTCGGCCGGTGGATAAGTCGCGGGCGCAGGATTGCTGCCCGGATATGCGTTCGGATCGGCCGGCTGCTGGTAGCCGCCGCTGTCCGGCGCTGTGCCGGGATAGCTCGACGTCGTCATCGGGACGCCGCTCGCCGGCGCCGGCGCGGCGGCGGGGTAGTAGCTGTTGCCCAGCGCGCCGTTCGCGCCCTTGCGCGCGCGCTTGTTGTCGAACCAGGTTTTCAACGCGCCGGTGAGTCCATCGGCGACGGCGACGATGGCCGCGCTGCCGGTGGCCTGCGCCATCTGCGCGACGCTCGCGGCGAACATGGTGCGCATCGGGCTCTGTCCCGCGGGCGGCTGCTGGAACTGCTGGTATTGCGGTTGCGGATACGCGGGCTGCGGGTACGTCTGCTGTGCGGCACAGGTGCCGGTGAGCGCGATACTCAGGACTGCACAGCGTGTCAGGGTTTTCATCGAAGCGACTCCGTTACAACTGCCTCATTGATGAATACGGAGTTCGCGTCGGCGGTGGACACGGCCGCGTTTAATTGCGCGCAGCTGTCCGGCGGAGGCCCCGCGTGGCGTATCTTCGAGTGAGCTTTTCGTGAGGCCATTCGTGCACCAGAGATTCCGGCAGTGAAACGCAGCGCCGCGCAGTACGCGGTCCTGTCCCGTTTGCTGGATGAGGCGCTCGGCCTCGAAGAATCCGCGCGCGCGCAATGGCTGGCGCAGTTGCCGGACACCTACTCGGCTGAAATTCCCGTGCTGGATGCGATGCTCATGCGCAACCGCGCGGCGGCCGCGCGCCGCCTTGCAAATCTGGAACTGGCGTTGAGCAGCAGCGCGCGCGGAGTGCGGGCGCTGTGCACCCTGCACGCGGCGAACGCTGCGCCTGCGGGCTGAAGAAAATCTACCCGGCGGTTTATTTGCTCGGAGCCTTCGCGGGCCGGCAGGCGTCGACCGCAAACGGCGTCAGGCACAGATAGTCCGCGACCTGCGCGTCATCCGCGCCGCCCGCTGGAGCCAGCACGTGGTAGTTCGCGCCGAACACATCAGGGCTCGCGCCCGCCACCGCGCCGGAGCGGCCCAGGTCCGCGATCTGCGCGACACCCGGCCCACCGATGACGAGCATCATCGGCGTATCGCCCCCGGCTTCGTTCTGCCCCGCCTTGATGATCGCATCCGTGTCGGCCGCATCGCGCGTCAGGTTGTTGGCGGTGGCCGCCACTTCGGTCGCGAGCGTGTCGGTGCCACCCGGCGGCGGCGTGACCGGGGGAAGGGGCGTGGTGAAGGTCACGGGAATCGCGGCCAAGGTATCCGCGCCTGAAGTCGCGAAGGTCGTCGGCGCGCCGCCATTCGGCCGCACCGCCCCGACAGGGCCTTCGAAGCCGGCCGCGAGCAGCGTCGGCAGGTGATCGGGATAGTCGGACACGCCGTTGTTGATGTAGGCGTGAAACAGGATCGGCTGTTCGGTGGGCCGAGGATCGATCAGCGGATCGAACACGTAGTTGCGCGGCGCGTCGACCGAGGCGCCGATGATGCGCCGGTCGCTCGAGGGCGTGTTGCCGGCGATGTCGGTCATGTCGATGAACTCGGTGGGCCGAGGATCGATCAGCGGATCGAACACGTAGTTGCGCGGCGCGTCGACCGAGGCGCCGATGATGCGCCGGTCGCTCGAGGGCGTGTTGCCGGCGATGTCGGTCATGTCGATGAACGCGGTCGGCGCGAGATCGAGCGTGTTGCCGATCACCGCGGTGAAGCCGGCGAGCTGGTTTTCGCCCGTGACACCGATGATGCGCGCCATCGAGGCCATGCTGGTCACGCCGGCATCGCTGATCATCTCGACCGTGCCGGCCTGGTTCGCGGCGCCCGCGGACATGTTGAGCTCGCCCGCGAGGCCGGTCGCGCCGGTTGAATAGAGACGAATCGTGCCGCCGTTGCCGGCGCCGCCCGTACCATCGCGCGCGCAGGCCGCGGTGCCGCAGGCGCTCACGAGCGCGTTGAAGTCGACAGTAGTTTGGGCCGTGACCGTGCTGCCGGCGCCGGTGTAGGTTCCGCCCAGGATCACGGTGCCGCCGCCGCCCACGCCGTTCGCATTGACGCGCGTCGTGCCGGTCAGGTGCACGTCGCTGCCGAGCGCGGACACGCTGCCGCCCGCCACGCCGGCGACCGCCGAGGACACATCGGCGGTGCCGCCCAGGACCACCGTGCCCTGGTTCGCGAGCAGCGAGATCTCGCCGAGTTGGTTCACGCCGACGCTGCGCGCCTGCAAGACGCCGGAAAGATTGATCGCCTCGTTCACGATGCCGGCCGCCGCAGGCACGGACAGCAGCACGATGCGGCCGCCGTCGGCCGTGAGCTGCCCGCCCGCGCTCACCTGGGACGTCAGCGCGCTGCCCGCGTTGTCCACCAGCGAACCTGCCACGGAATCCCCGAGCGCGAGCCGGATCAGGTCGTCGCCAAACAAGTCGAGCGTGAAGTGCGTCGCCGAGGCGAGCTCGATGGTGCCGAGCCGCGCGGTGATGACGCCGGAATTGCGCACCCCCGGCGCGACCAGCGCCACCATGCCGCCCTCGGCCACGGTAATCGTGCCGGCATTGACAATGCTGGCCGTGGCCGCACCGCTCGCGAGTTCGTCGAACGCGTACTTGCCGCCCGCGGCCGTGGTATCGCGCATGAACGCAGTATTCGAGATGTTAGCCGTGCTCGCGACGAACGAGCCCACGTTGATCGTGGCGCCATTGCCGATCATCACGCCATTGGGATTCACGAGGAACACCTGGCCGTTCGCATTGAGCGCGCCCTGCAGCGAAGAGAACTGCCCGCCGGTGACGCGATTGAGCACGGCCGATGCCACACCGGGCTGCGCAAACGTCACCGTTTCATTGGCGGCGATGTTGAACGAGCGCCAGTCGATGACGGCACGATCCGTGGTCTGCGTGATCGTGGTGGTGGTGCCGGACTGGGCGATCGTTGCCGCACCTCCGCGCACCACGCCATCCGCCGGGCCGCCGGCCGCGAACGGCGCGCACATGAGGCCGGGCAACGCCAGGCAAATGCCAGCACGAGTCTTGCTCATCGGAAATGCTCCCAATCACTGTGAATGGGCCCCGCCCGCGCAAGCGGGGGGACTCTTATATATGCATACGTGGCCGCGACCCCGGTTCGGACAACGGGCCTTTGTCGCGTTTCGGTTCAGGGGCCATTCAAAATCCCGCCCGTATCGTTCACCGGCGCTCATACTGGCGCTACAAGAGAGAAGAACGTCATGGGGAGCCTCGGCGTGATGACGGCGGATGAGTCAGGCAGCGTGACCGGCATGCTCGAAGCAGCTGGCCAGGGAGATCGCGCCGCCATCGGACAACTCTATGGAATGCTGTACCCGGAGCTGCGCAGCCTTGCGCACCAGCGCGTGCGCAGTCTCAACAACGTGCAGATGCTCGACACCACGTCGCTGGTGCACGAATCCTATCTGCGGCTGGTGAAGGCCGGCCGCATCAACGTCGAGAATCGCAAGCACTTCCTCGCCTACGCCGCGCACGTCATGCGCTCGGTGGTGGTCGACTTCGTGCGCCACAGCCGCACCGAACGCGCCGGCGGCGCCGAGCTGCACGTCACGCTCAATTCCGAAGTGCTCGATGCCGTCGCCTCGCCGGCGGATGAGATCCTGCGCATGCACGAATTCCTCGAAGAGCTCGCGCAGGTCGATCAGCGCCTGGTGAGCGTGATCGAGATGCGTTATTTCGCGAGCCTCGACAACGACCAGATCGCCGAAGTGCTGGGAGTGACCGACCGCACCGTGCGGCGCGATCTCGAAAAGGCACGGCTGCTGCTGCTCGACGCATTGCAATGAGGCGTGACGCGGCGGAGATCGCCGAGCTCTCGAAGCTCATCGATGCCGCGCTCGAATTGCCGCCCGAGGCGCGCTCGACCTGGATCGATCAGCTGGGCCCGGCTCACGAGCCCCTGAAACCGGCGCTGCGCAAACTGCTGGCGGGCGCCGCCGCCAACAGCGCGTTCACGCTCGGCGATGTGAACCGCCGAGTGCAGGACGCGCTGCAAGGCGCCGTGAGTGTGAGCGAATCCGTCGAGCTCAAAGCCGGCGCACGCGTCGGTCCGTATGAGCTCATCCGCGAACTCGGCCGCGGCGGCATGGGCGCCGTGTGGCTGGCGCGCCGCACCGAAGGCCTGACGCGCCGCGAAGTGGCGCTCAAACTACCGCACCCGGGCATGCTGCATGCCGAGTTCGCCGCCCGCATGGGCCGCGAGCGCGACATCCTAGAAAGCCTCGCGCATCCGAACATCGCGCGACTCTACGATGCGGGCGTCACGCCGAACGGCCAGCCGTATCTCGCGCTCGAGTACATCGAAGGCGTGCCGATCAATGTGTACTGCGATGAGCAGCAGCTGGGCGTGCGCGAGCGCGTGCGCCTCTTCATCCAGGTGCTGCAGGCGATCCAGTACGCGCACAGCCACCTGGTCATCCACCGCGACCTGAAGCCCGCCAACATTCTCGTGACGGCCGCGGGCAACGCGGTGGTGCTCGATTTCGGCATTGCGAAGCTCACAGTCGAAGGCACCACCGCCGATAGCGCGTTGACGCAGTTCGGTGGCCGCGCACTGACTCCCGACTACGCGTCGCCCGAGCAGATCGCGGGTGCGCCGCTCACGACCGCGTCCGATGTGTATTCGCTCGGCGTCATCCTCTATGAGCTGCTGACCGGCGAGCGCCCATACAAGCTGGCGCGTGGTTCCGCCGCCGCGCTGGAGGAAGCCATCCTGGCCGCCGACGTGCGGCGTCCGAGCCAGGCGGTGGGCGATGCACCCAAGGCCGAGGCTCGCGCCGCCTCGCCTCACAAGCTTGCCCGCCACCTGCGTGGCGATCTCGACACCATCGTGTTGACGGCCATGCGGGTTACGCTGACCGAGCGCTATCGCACCGCGGACGCGTTGACCGTCGACATCCAGCAATACCTCGACGGGCGCGCCATCAACGCGCGGCCCGAGACCTGGTGGGAGGGTGCGCGACGCTTCGTGCTGCGCCACAAGCTCGTGGTGGCATCAGGCATAGCCGTCACTCTCGCGCTCACCGTGGGGCTCGGCACCGCCCTGTGGCAGCGGCGCATCGCGCAACTGGAAAGCGCGAATCAGAAGGCCAGCAAGGAGTTCGTCATCGGCTTGTTCAAGTCGGTCGCCGACAACACTCCGAATGGACTCTCGCCGGCGGATGCCACCGCGAAGCAGATGCTGGATATCGGCACCCGTCAGCTGTTCGCGCAGCACAGCGCGGATTCGCAGGTACGGCTCGACCTGCTGGTGCTGCTGGGATCGCTCAACGATTCACTCGATCTGCTCGACACCGCCTTGAAGTCCACCGACGAGGCGGTCGCCGTCGCCCGGCGGCTCTACGGCGAACACGACTTGCGCTACGCGGAAGCACTCGAGGCGAAAGCCGAGGTGCTGGTACGCAAAGGCGACTTCGGCCCGGCGACGGAAGCCGCCAGCCAGGTGCTGCAGGCGCTTGGGTCCGCGAACTCGGAAAATGCGGCGGTGTTCGCGCGCACCCACATCTTGTTAGGCAACGTGCACAACCAGATCGATGCTCCCGAGAGCAGCGTGCCGCGCGAGCATCTCGAGCTCGCGCTCAAGGTCCTGAAAGACGCGGATGTGCGCAGTGAAGACCTGGCGCGCGCGGGCTACTACCTCGCGCGCACGTGGGAAAGCGCCGGTAACTACGCCCGCGCCGAGCCCTACTACGTCGATGCCATCCACGCGGCCGAGCAGAACTTCGGTTCCGGCAGCTACATCGCCGCGTTCGGCTACGACAACTTTGGCGACATGCTGCGTCACCTGCACCGCTACGCCGAAGGCGAGAAATACGTGCGTGCCGCGGCCACGACGTACCAGGCATTGTATGGACCGCAGCACGCCAACGTCGCGATGACCAATATCAACCTGGGGCTGATCCTCGCGGCCGAAGGCAAGCGGGCCGAAGCGGATCAGCGGATGAGCACCGCCATCACGAGCCTGACCGCCAGCCGCGGCGCGGACGACCGGACGGTCTCGTACTTCCGGCTGCATCGCGCGCGCGCCAATCTTGCGATGGGCCAGTTCGAAACGGCGCGCGCCCTGCATGACGCCACGCTGAGCTCGCCGTATGCGCAGGACCCCGCGAATCGCCGCCAGATCCTGATCACCGGCGTCGAACAGGCGCAGCTGCTCATCCTGTTGAACCGGCTCGATGAGGCGGCGGGTTACCTGGATCTTGCGGCCGCGGGCTTCAAAGGGACGCCGGATGAAGGCTCGACCCGGGCGGCGCGGCTCTCACTGCGCGCGGCGGAGCTGGCATTCGCGCGCGGCGACGGCGACGGCGCAACGCGTGCGCTGAACCAGGCGATGGACCTCGTGCTCGAACTGGGAGAGAACGCCAGCGACGCGCTGCCGGAAACCTTGTTCTCGTACACACAGACCCTGCCGTCGGCGGACCTGGCGCGCAAGACGCTCGCGCGGCTCGAGCCGCTGCCGCTCATCAAGACCGTGCGCAGCGGTGGCGCGCTCAGTGCCGATGAAGCGATTCTATTGCACACCGCGCTCGGCCGGCTCGAGCAGGCGAGCGGCGATCTCGCCGCCGCGCGCAAGGATCTGGATCGGGCAGTGGCGCTGCGCAAGGCGCATGACGACCCCGCGAGCCCTTGGGTGGCGCAACTGCAGGGGATGATGGCGGAGTATTTCGTGCAGACCCGCGATCTCACCCAGGCCCGCGCCGCGTTGGCGCAAGCCGAAGGTGTCAAGAGCGCTGTGCCGACGCCCTATTTCGCGCAGCCGCTTGCGAAGGTACGCGCACGGCTCGCCGCTGCAGCCACCGGTATGGCGGCTAACTAGAGCCGGCCGGCTGCGCTGCGAGCCAGCGCCTCCAACGTTTTGACCGTTGCGTCGCGATCGTCATCGATCAGCGACCGGCTGAACAGCACTGCCATGCGATCGCCTTTGCGAACGGCGATCACCGCGACGTCGCTGAGGATTCTCTGCGCGGCATCGCCCCGCTCGACGACGACCGTTGCCGCATCGCCGACACCCGCGACGGATTCATAGCGAACGTTCTTGCCCGCGCCCGGATTGACCGGATCGACGGAGCCGGACGTGCGGCTGCGCGCCTCGTCGCCGGCCGAGCCCTTGGCCTTGAAGATCTGCGCCACGAATGTGTTCGTGGGCGTGTCCCAGGTGCAGGTGGCGATGTCGTACTTGTCGAGACTGTGGTCGCGTTTCGCTGCCTTGGCGCCAGCGAAGGCTTTGCGCACTTCCTTGTCGGTGACGAGCGCGCACGGCTCGTTCGTCGGTCCGGCCGTTTCAGCGTTCGCAGGCATTGGCGCATCCGCGGCCAGCGCGTTCTCTTTCGAGCAGGCGGCAAGCCCGCAGCAGCAGGCCAGCGCGACGATCAAGGCACGATTGAGTCGGGAATGCATGGAGCGTCTCCGGATGAAAATGAGGCGGCTGTCGATAGATACGAAATCAGCGCGCATTTCGGACATATCGCTGTCCGGAGCGAAGGTCGATCTTCGTATTCCTGAATGAGGCCGCCGCGTTCGGCAGCCCATTCAGGGAGTCGCCGTGAACAAGACCTTTTCGTGCGCGTTGATTGGCGCGCTGCTCTTTGCCGCCAAAACGCACGCCGCCACGTTCACGGTCACCAACACCAACGACTCGGGCGCAGGATCGCTGCGCCAGGCGATCACCGACGGCGTCGCCGCGACCGTAGGCAATGCGGCCCACGACACGGTGATCGCGTTCAACATCCCGGGCACGGGCGTGCACACCATCCGCCCTGCTTCTGCGCTGCCGCCGATCAAGGATCTTCTGATCGACGGTTACACGCAGCCCGGCTCGCGGGCGAACACCCTGGCGAAGGGCAGCGACGCAGTGCTCACCGTAGAAATCGACGGCATCAACGCAGGCTTGAGCGCCGACGGGCTCGTCAACCAGGGCACGGTGCCCGGCGCCGGCATTCCGACGGTCACCGTGCGCGGCCTGGTCATCAATCGCTTCGGCGGCGCGGGCATTCGCGTCACCGGCCCGGGCGGCGGGGGATTTCCCGGTTACGCCATCGTGCAGGGTTGTTACATCGGCACCGATGCGAGTGGCACGCAGGCGCGCGGCAATGGCGCCGGCATCGTGTTCGGCAACGACGGCCAGGGTGTGATCGGAGAATTCACACCGGACTTCGGCGGCAACACGACGCCGTGGCCGGCCTGGCGCAACGTGATTTCGGGCAACGTCGGCGCTGGCGTGGCGTTCGACTCCAGCGATTCAATGAACCCCGCCGTCGGCACCGTGCGCAATGCGTACATCGGCACGGACGCAACGGGCCTCGCCGCGGTTGGCAATGGCGGCGATGGCATCGCGATCGCGGCGGAAGCCGCGGTCGGCAGCCTGGGCTTCGGCAGCTTCATCTATCTACACAACAATCTGATCGCGGCGAATGGCGGCGACGGCATCGACACGCAGGGCATCGGCACCCAGGGAATCAACAACACCATCGGCTCCGGCATCGACGACCGCGCGCTCGGCAACCAGGGCAATGGCGTGTATTTTCACGGCGCGAGCATCGGCGCGATCAATGCTTCGTATGGAGTGATCGGCGTGGCAGGCCCGGGCGTAGCTCACAATGCCGGCGCGGGAGTGCGCATTGCCGACACCGCGGTTGCCGACGTCAGCGGGCCGGTCTACAGAAACGTCGGGCTCGGCGTCGACATCGGAGCCGCGGGTCCCACTGCCAACGATGTCGGCGATGCGGATACCGGGCCCAACGAGGGGCTGAACTTTCCGGTCATCACCTCGGCCGAGACGGGAGCGGCTGTCGCCGGGACTCGTATCCAGGGCACGATCAATTCGCGGCCGAACTCACAGATCGAAGTGCATTTGTACTTGAACCCCGCATGCAACCCGTCCGGATATGGCGAGGGGGAGCGGTTTCTCGATTCCGTCATTGGACTGACTACTGATGCGGGCGGCAACGCCACCTTCGACAAGCACCTTGGCTTCACGCTGGACGCCAGCGTATTTCCGGTGGTCGTGGCGCAGGCGCGGCGCTTCGCGGAAGGCGTGTTCCCGCTGGCGTCCGCGATCGAGGTCTCGGAGTATTCGCCGTGCGTCACCGTCACCGGCGGCGCGCCGTTGCCGACGCTCGGCATCGATGACGTGAGCGCGAGCGAAGGCAATGCGGGCACGACGACGGTTACGTTCACCGTCACGCTCTCCGCCGCGGCCGCCGGCCCCGTCATCGTGAACTACGCGACTGCGGATGGCACCGCCACGGCCGGCACAGACTACGTCGCATCCAGTGGCACGCTCACTTTCACCGCCGGGCAGGTCACGAAAACCGTGGCGGTCACCATCAACGGCGACCTCACGGTCGAGCCGAATGAAACCCTGGTGGTGAATCTCAGCGGCGTAACCGCCGCGACGATCGCGGATGCGCAGGGAACAGGAACGATCACCAATGACGACGTTGCGCCGCCGCTGCCGACGCTGAGCATCGACGATGCCTCCGTCACCGAGGGGAATGCGGGCACGGGAACGGCCACGTTCACCGTGACTCTGTCCGCCGCTGCGGCCAGCGCCGTCACCGTCAACTATGCGACTGCCGATGGAACCGCGACTGCGGGCAGCGACTACGCAGCCGCCACCGGGACGTTGACCTTCGCGCCGGGCGATACGACGAAGACAGTGACGATCAATGTGAATGGCGACACGACCGTTGAACCGGCCGAAACGTTTGCGGTGGGCTTGAGTGCACCGGGCGGCGCCACCATTGCGAAAGCGAGTGGCGCGGGCACGATCACCAATGACGATGTCGCGCCGCCGCCGGGCGGTGGTGGCGGCGGCGGCGGCGGCGGATCGATGGATCCGTGGCTGCTGGCCGCGCTCAGTTTCTGCCTGATCGTCGCGAGCGGCTGGCGGCTGCGCCGCAGCCCGCTTCAGCGCTGGCCCTTCTTCCCGTAGTCGTAGCTGGTCGATTCCCGGTACTGATCGACGCTGCCGTCGGGCTTCTCTGCCAGACGATCGACTGGACCCTCTCAGGGGGCCTCGGTTACGGCAGCGACAGAATCCCCTCGCTGCGGACGATCCACTTCCCGTTCGGCGGGAAGCCGGGGTTCAGTTCGACGACTTCGCTCCCGCCCTGTGCCATCAATGCCACGGCCAGGAGCAATGATCCATTCGACGGGAAATACGTCTCCGCCGCGCGGCGATAGCCCGGTCCGTCGACACTGGCGCCCGCCGCATGCGGTGCCGCGTCATCAATCACATGCACGCGCGGGGTCATGCCGGACGTCCCGAACTGGAAATTCTTCGCGTCGCCTGTCAGGAAATCGATCGCCATCTCGGGTTCATCGAGCCGCGTCGCGGTCATCGCGAGCATGGGCCAGTCCCAGCCCCAGGTCTGGCGCAGATCCCAGTCCTTGACCACCGCCTTCAGCGTGCGGCGCATGGTCTCGCGATCGGCGCCCCAGCCAGGCAGCAACCCATACGCGGCCACGAGCGAGGGATTATCGCGGTTCGGGCACTCCGCCCCGTTCTTGCCGCCGGAGCATTCAGGCGAACGCGCGCGCTCCCACAAATCCGGCTGCGACTCCGCGGCTAGATAGAGGCCATCCTTGACCGGCAGCTTCGACAGCCGGAACAGCACGTTGTCCCACTTGGGATCCTTCGGCATTCCGAGCCGCACGCGCCAATCCTGCGCGGTCGCGAGGCCAAACCGGAAGTACGCGAGCTCGAAGGTCGGGTTGTAAGTCGTCAGCGGCGGGAAATTCTCCTGCGCCGGAATCACGGGCGGCCCGAGGATGAACCGCTCGGCCTTCTTGTCGTAGTACGGCCAGCTCGCGAGCAACTCCGCGGTCTCGAACACCAGGTTCTTGTACTTCTCCAGCGTCTCGCGCGTCGGCTTGGCCTTGTACAGCACCTCGGACAGGTAGATAGGATGTGGCTGCTGCCACATGATGAAAGGATTCACGGTGCTGGGCGATTCGCGCCCCTCGGGCCCGACCATCTTGGGCCACCATGCGCCGCGCACGCCGTTCGCCTTGGCGCGCACCTTGGCGGCGTCCAACTGATCGAGATACCACTGCATGCTGCGCTGGAGCAGTTCCGGCCTTCCCCACACGGCGAAATGCGCGGAATGCCACACATGCATTTCGAGATGGAATTTGCCGTTCCAGCTGTTCGAGAAGAGCCCCTCTTCCTGCGGCGGCACCTCGCCTGCGCAGTTGATGGCGGTCAGGTACTGTGAAAGCACAATCCGCCGCTCGAGCTCGTTCGCGCGCGGATCGCGGCTACCGGTGAAGTCGATGACGCCGCCCTGCGTCCAGTAGCCCTCCCACCACTGCGACACGCTATCGCGCGCAATTTGGGCGTTGGGCATCGGACCTGGTGCCCGGGGAGAAAACTCGACTAACAAGGTGACTGCGGTCGC
>Ga0193752_1001336_pt1 | contig 20664 bp, 18 predicted proteins | sample H1c1metaG_FD_144924 | JGI IMG/M metagenome (GOLD analysis project Ga0193752, IMG submission 144924) | Soil microbial communities from a riparian zone of the East river system, Colorado, United States - H1c1 | ecosystem: Environmental > Terrestrial > Soil > Riparian zone | place: USA: East River...
GGAAACGAATACCAGGACCCACGCTGGCCATGGGTGTCGTCGACAGCTTCGCCGCCTGGCTGTTGCTTCGCGCGCTGGCCGGCGTGGCGAGCGCGTGGGTCCTGGTATTCGTTTCCTTCTGGACACTGGAGAAGCTCGCCGTATCCGGCCGACCCAGGCTTGGCGGCGTGTTGTACGCCGGGGTCGGAAGCGGGATCGCCATCGCCGGCCTCACCTGCCTCGCCATCATGCAGTCGCAGGGAAGCGCAGAGCTGGCGTGGGTAACGCTCGGCGCTTTCGCGCTGGCGATCAGCGCAGCGGTCTGGCCCGTTTTCTCGCCGCCCACCGCCGCGGCGGCGGTTCCCCCGGGCGAGACACGCCCTCCCTCAGCATGGCTTCTCGTCGCCTGCTACGGTGCCTACGGCTTCGGCTACGTCGTGCCGGCGACGTTCCTGCCGGCGATGGCGCGGCAGATTGTTCCCGACCCGCTCGCTTTTGGCTGGGCATGGCCGGTATTCGGAGTCGCGGCCGCGGCGTCGACGCTTGCCGCAGGCAAGCTGGGCCCTTCGCTCGGGCCGCGCAAGGTATGGATCTTCTGCGCTCTGGTCATGGCGTGCGGCGTGTCCGCGCCGCTCGCCCTGCCAAGCCTCCCGGGCATCATGGTATCGGCGGTGCTGGTGGGCGCCACGTTCGTCACCATCACGCTTGCCGGCATGCAGGAGGCGCGGCGGATCTTCGGCGCAGCAGCACGTCCCGTCATGGCGGCGATGACCTCCGCCTTCGCGCTGGGCCAGCTCGCCGGCCCCCTCCTCATCGCCCTGGTCGAGCGTTTGCCCTACGGCGTCGACCTGGTGCTCCTCGCGGCGACCGCGAGCCTGCTCGGGAGTGCCGCGGCGCTATCTCTGCGCCGTTGATCAGGCGGGTCTAAACCTCCTCTAGTGGTGCCGACGGTCGCGGTGGTCGTCGTCGCGGTCGTGCCTGTGGTCGCGATCGTCGTCGTCGCGGTCGTGCCCATGGTCATGGTCATGGTCGTGGTCGTCCGAGCCTTTCGAGGTCGGCGCCCGCGGCAAGGCCTTGGGCGTGTGGCCGCTGAACGTCAGCCAGCCGGGCGAGGTCTGCCAGCCGACGCCGCGCCGGCTGAAGTCGCACACACCGGCCGGGAAGACCGCCTGCAGCCGCGCGCGCTGCGCCGTGCTGAGCCCGGCGTAAACCGGGTCGGCGAAGTCGATCGGCCGCAGCCGGCATTTGAAGTTGTCTTCCGTCAGCGGGCCGCCGGCGACCTGCCTGGGCGAGCTCTGGTAGGTCACCGGGCAGGCCGGCGTGCCCAGGCCCACGTCGTCGGCATCCTCGATCTCCGCATCAGTCGCCCCGGTGGTGGCGAAGCATTGATCGCGCAGGCCGCTCGGCCGGTTGCGCACGATCTTGCTCGCGCGCGAGCGTCCGGACGTGTCGGCCTCTACGCGGGCGAGCCAGGTGTCCATGGTGAGGAACGCCTTGCGCGCGAGCGCCGCGCCGGGGGCGAGCCCCGGGGTCGAGGCCCAGATCACCTGGTTGGCGTGGGTGCCGTTGGCATTGTCGAGCCGCTCGCGCATCGCCCAGCTGCGCCAGTTGGCATGGATGTCGCCGGCCGGGTTCTGGTTGCCGCGCAGATCGATGATCGCGACCTGCGACAGGTGGCGGGCATCGCCCGATGCGGCGGTGAAGTACAGCCGCTCGATCGTCGAGGCCAGCGACGCGACGCGCGCCGCCGGCAATACTCCCGCCGCGCCGCTCCAGACGAGATCCGGCGAATAGCTGCCGATGCCCTCGTTGACCTGCACGAACTCCTCGGCGCTGATGCGGCCTTCACGCAGTGCGCGCAGGCCGTACTGGACGCCGGTGTTGTCGAAGACCTTGTTCGCCTTGCGCACGCCGTCCGTGTCGATGAACGTGCCGATGCGGTTCGCCTCGTGGTCGAGGATGTCGCAGCGCACGCCGTTCGGGCGCAGCACCGGGTCGTACACCAGGGTCGGCGGGAAGCCCGCGCCGCAGTTCGCTACCCGCTTCGGGTCGTAGGCCGGCACGAACGAGCCGACCCACACCTGGCAGAAGCCCGGATTGTTCTGGCCGCCGATCGCCGCGCGCTTGTCGGCGGAGAGCGCGGCGCCCGCGCCGGTGACGAAGTACTGCCCTGCGAGCAGGCCGCAGTCCTTGATCTCCATCTCGATGTTGACCTGGTCCATGTAGGAGCAGTTGGGCTGCAGGCCGTCGAGCAGGCCGGGGTAGGACGAAGCGATGGTGTGCTGCTGGATCGAGCCGCCGGAGCAGCCGTTGCCGATGGTGTAGCGGATCGGCCCGTACTGCTCGGCGACGTGCTCCTTGACCATCATCACCGACTCGGCGGCCAGCACGTGGTTCGCGTTGGTGCCGTTGTTGTTGAGGGAGGCCGAGGCCACCATGAAGCCGCGGCGCAAGGCCACGTCGTTGAAGATGGTGTTGACCGCAGTCGGCGTCTGGAAGCGGTGCGCCGAGGCGCTCGCGCCGAACATCCACAGCAGCTTGCCGTTCCAGCCCTTCTGCGGCGCCAGCGCGCTGCTCGGCACCACCGGATCATGGAACGAGACCAGCTCGTAGATGCCGCGGTTCATCGTGCCGCGCTCCACGCGCACGATGCTTTTCACCGTAGCGCCGCGGTCGTTGGTGAAGTTGGCGATATCGGCGCGCGCCGGCGGCGACGCCAGGTCGTAGGGCACGAAGCACGGGTCGGCGCCGGCGATGGTGAACGTACAGGCGCTGCCCTCCCTGGCCTTCGGCTGGTAGAAGTAGGTGAACTTGCTCGGCGCGTTGCACTTCTCGTCGACGGGGTCCGAGTCGAGGCCGCTCACGCGCGAGGCGGCCATGGCCGACAGGCTCGTGCCGGGCACGGTGACCGGCACCTCGCGCCCATCCTTGGTGGCGCAGATCCACGGCTGCATCTGCGGGCCGGAGAACACCGGGCCGCCGCGCGAGTGGTTGGTGATCGTCAACGCCGCGTCCGGTCGCCCGTGGCCGCGGCCGTCCGCGTCTGCGACCAGCTCGTTCCTGCCCTCGACCAGTCCCTTCAGCAGCCCGACCATGCGGCGCTCGGCCGGGTCATAGTGGAACTGCGAGGTGACGTTCCTGCCGTTCAGGCGCAGCTCGAGCTTTTGCGCCTTCAGGTTCTTGGGCAGGCGAACCTCCACCAGCGCGTCGCCGCTGCTGATGAGGTCGGCGCGGTTGGAGAGGGTCCGTATCTCTATGTCCTGCGACTGCGACGTGGCGGATGCATTCGCCCAGACCGCGAGCATCAGCCCGGCGGCGCCATAAGCTGTTTTCTTCATGATGTCCTCCTCCTCGGTGGTTCAAACCTATACCCACCGATCGGAAGGGTTGATTCGCGATGCTTGTGAATCAGCCGCAAAGAATCATGAATTCGGACCCACGCGGAGCCTCGCTATTGAGGCGTGATGCCGGCCTTCTCAATAAGCGCCTTGAACTTCGGCGCCTCGTTCGCGATCCGGGCGCGAAGCTGGTCGGGTCCCGCGTAACGGGCCTCGAAGCCAGCCGCCATGGCGCGCTCGCGCGCTTCAGGCTTGGCAAGTCCCGCCGCGGTTTCCTTGGCCAGGCGTTGCACGATCTCGCCGGGGGTGCCAGCCGGCGCCAGCAGGGCGAAGATACTTTCTACCGCGAAACCGGGAAATCCAGCCTCGATCATCGTCGGCACGTTCGGCAGACCGGGCCAGCGTGACGTGCCGGTGACGGCAAGGCCGGTGAGGCGGCCCGCATCGATCAGCGCCTGAACTGGAGGCACGGCGGTTGAAGCCACGTCGATGGATTGCCCGAGGAGCGCCTGTACCGCGGGACCCGCGCCCGGATAGGGGACATTGACGAACTTGATGCCCGCATCGACCATCAGTTGCTCGACTGCAATGTGCGGCGGCGCTCCGGCGCCGGGGTTGCCTACGTTGAGCTTGCCCGGATTCGCCCTGGCCCTGGCAACCAGTTCCTGGATCGACTTGATGCCGCTGCCCGGATGCACGGTGAAGACCGCCGGCGCCACGGCCAGCTCGGCCACCGGTACAAACTCCTTGAACTCCGGCACGGACTTGTACAGCCACGGGCTGATCGTGAACTGGCTGGATCCGGTCACCAGAAGCGTATAGCCGTCGGCAGGCGCCTTGCCGACCATGGCGGTGCCGATGTTTCCGCCCGCCCCGGCGCGGTTCTCGACGATGAACGACTGTCCCAGGGCGTTCTGCAGGGTCGTCGCCACCACCCGGCCGACGATATCCGACGGACCTCCTGGTGCGAACGGGACGATGATCTTTACGGCCCGCTGCGGGTAAGGCTCGGCCCCGAAGGTTGCCGCCGGCGCAAGCAGGGCCGCGCAAATGGAGGCCAGCGCCTGCCGCCTTGACAGCCGATGCTCACGCATCCCAGGTCCCGTCTACGAGAATGAAGGCCATGCGGCAGTAGCCGTTCGAGCGGTTGCTCCAGGCATGGTTGGTCCCGAGCTGCACGACCACGTCTCCCGCCTTCAGGAGCGTCTCGCTTTCGTCGAGCACCAGGTAGATCTCACCCGACAGGACGATGCCGTAGTCCACCGTCTCGGTCTTGTGCATGAAGGGATGCGGCGCATTCTCGTTTCCGGCGACCGCTTCCGGGGAGCCTTGGTCGGCATAGGCGGCGATCGCCTTCGCGCGGTCGACCTTGCCGATGAAGGTGGCATCGGGCGGGAAATCCGCGATGCGGCAGACCGTGCCGTTGGGCGGCGGCTGGATGGACCGCGGGCGATCCGTCGGTTCGCCCTTCTCGCGCGTGCTGGCAGGCATCGCTCCGGTGATCCATATCTCCCTGGCCGAGAAGCCCGGTCGATGCTCGCTCGTGCGGATGATCGGCGGCAGGCCATCACTGGCGATAATCGCCTTGCCCCGCGAATCCACGCCTGTCACTACTCTGCGTATGGGCGGTAACGCCATTAACATTCCTCCTCGATGCTTCTTTTTTTGGACGGTAACACAGTGTCAAGGCGATGGAAGCGAAACAGTCCGCGCTGCGGGACGAGCAAACTGACGCCATGAGCGCAATCCAGAACCCGGCGGGCTTCGTCAGCCGCGCAGTCGTTCACTCGATCGAATCGCCGGCGCTCGAGGGAGAAAAATTTTCGACTGTCGGTCGGTACGAGCTGCTCAAGGGCCGGGCGTTCTGCCAGCTGGATCCGGGGCATGCGCTCAACCGCCGTATCGTCCATCTGGCGCACGCGCCGCGCAATCACGCCGGAATGGTCGAATACGACTTCGACTTCGCGGTGCTGCGACCGGCCGATCCGGATCGGGCCAACGGCTGGCTTTTCTACGAGCTGCCGAACCGCGGCAACAAGCTCGCCGTGGGCCGCATCAACGGCGTGGTTGCGGCGAACGAGATCGCCCGCCGGCAGGATGCCGGCGACGGCCTGCTGATGCGCAGCGGCTTCACGATCGTGTGGAGCGCCTGGCAAGGCGACGTCTCCTCCGGCGCCGGCCGCATGCTCGCGCGCCTGCCCATAGCGCGGCTCGATAGCGGTCCCCTTACCGGCCGCAGTCGCGACGAGTTCATCCTGGAACCGAACCCGATCAGCGACGCGATAACGAAGCTGCCCGGGAATCGCTTCATGGCGCGGCTGAGCTATCCCGCGGCGACCCTGGACGCCGGCGACGCGGTCCTTACGGTGCGTCAGCGCGAGCGCGATGAGCGATCCCGGCCCGCGGATCTGGCCTGGCAGTTCCGCGATCCAGCGCATATCGAGGTCGCGTGTCCCGCAGGCTTCGATGAAGGCGCGCTGTACGAGTTCACCTATACCGCGCGCGATCCGATCGTCATGGGAATCGGGCTGGCGGCGGTACGGGATTTCGTCTCCTTCCTGCGCCACGAGCCGGCGGATCGCGAAGGCAATTCCAATCCGCTCGGGCAGGGCCGCGCCGCCCTGCGGCACACCCTGGGCTTCGGCGCATCGCAGAGCGGCCGCGTGCTGCGCGACTTCCTCTACGAAGGCTTCAACATCGATAGCCGCGGGCGGCGGGTTTTCGACGCTGTCCTGCCGGTCGTCACCGGCGCGCGCGGTTCCTTCGTCAACGCTCCTTTTGCCCAGCCCGGCAGGTTCTCCAGGCAGCATGAAGACCATTCCTACGCCGGCGACCAGTTTCCGTTTTCGTATGCCTGCAGCCACGACCGCCTGAGCGGCAGGACGGACGGCCTCCTCGAGCGCGCGGTGGAAAGCGCGAGCGTCCCGAAAATCATGCACCTGGAAGTGGAAACGGAACTGTGGGCCGGCCGCAGCTCCCTCCTCGTCACGGACACGCAGGGCCGCGACCTCGAGCTGCCGGCCGATGTGCGCCTTTACATGGCGAGCGGAATCCCGCACGCGACGAACGCGCCGCCCCCGGGCCTGACGCGCTACGCACACAATGCCCTGCCCTATGCGTACCCGCTGCGCGCCGTTCTGATCGCCCTGACCGAATGGGTGGAGCATGGAACCACGCCTCCGGACAGTGTCTTTCCCTCCCGCGCGCGTGGAACGCTGGTGGAGGCCGAAGCCGCACGCCGGCAGTTTCCGGCGATTCCCGGCGTGGAATACCCGCTGGTCTTCAACGCGCTTCGCCTGAAGGACCACTCCGTCGAGCCGCCGGAGGAAGGCGCGGCGTACCCCGTGTATCTCGCCTCGACCGACCGCGACGGCAACAGCCTGGGCGGCATCCGCCACCCGCTGCTGGAGGCTCCTATCGCAACGCTTACAGGATGGATGACACGCGCGCCCGGATACGCGGAGGGCGAGCTATACACGATCGTCGGCGCGCTGTTCTCATTCCCGGTGAGCGCCGAAGAAAGGCAGCGCACCGGTGATTCCCGACCTTCATTGCAGGAGCGCTACGGATCGCCCGAAGCCTGGTCGGCCGCCATCGAGGCGGCCGCCGCGAGGCTCGTCGGCCAGAGACTGCTGCTCGCCGAGGATGCCGCCAGCCTCGTCAAGGCGGCGAAGAAAGGCTGGGCTTTTGCGCACTTTCTCTAGTGGATGTGCCGGCGTGATAAAAGGACAACCCCAAGCATGAGTCCCGCTCACTCCCCTTCTCCGCTCGCCTCCCTCCCCATGGCGCCGAGCGATCCGATCCTCGGCGTCACGGAAGCGTTCCTCAAGGACGGCAATCCGCGCAAGGCGAACCTCGGACAGGGCCTGTATTACGACGACGCCGGCAAGGTGCCGCTTCTCGAATGCGTTCGTCGGGCGGAGACCGCGCACCTGAACGCCCTGCCCGCGCATGGATACCTGCCGAGCGACGGTCTTGCGACGTACGCCAGAGCGGTCCAGGAACTGGTGTTCGGCGTGCAGAAGCCGCACATCGTTACGGTGCAAACCCTGGGAGGAACCGGAGGGCTCAAGGTCGGCGCCGACCTGTTGAAACGCATCGCCCCGCAGGGCACCGTCTGGATCAGCGAGCCGAGCTGGGAAAACCACCGGCAGCTCTTCGAAGCTTGCGGCTTCAATGTCCGGTCGTACGCGTACTACTCGAGCGAGAACCACGGCTTGCACATCGAGGGCATGATCTCTTCGCTGGGCGAGGCGAATCCCGGCGACATCGTCGTACTCCACGCCTGCTGCCACAACCCCACGGGCGTGGACCCGGAGCAGGCACAGTGGAAGGAAATCCTCGACGCCGTGCGATCACGCGGCCTGCTGCCGTTCCTCGACCTCGCCTACCAGGGATTCGGCGACGGCATCGAAGCCGATGCCTTCGCTGCGCGCCTGTTTGCCGGTGTGATGTCGCCGGTGCTCGTGGCCAGCTCCTTCTCCAAGTCCTTCGCGTTGTACGGCGAGCGCGTCGGCGCGCTGAGCGTCGTGACCGGCGGCGCCGAGGAAGCGGCTCGCGTGCTGTCGCAGCTCAAGGGGCTGATCCGCACCAACTACTCGAATCCGCCCACCCACGGCGGCCGGCTGGTCGCCGCCGTGCTCGGCTCGTCCGAGTTGCGCATGCTCTGGGAAAAGGAGCTTGCCGGCATGCGCGATCGCATCAAGGCGATGCGCACGCAGCTCGTGGAGCTGATCCACGCCCGGGCCCCTGCGGCGGATTTCGGCTTTGTCCTGAAGCAGCGCGGGATGTTTTCCTATTCCGGCCTGAACAAGGACCAGGTGCGCCGATTGCGTGAGGAGTACTCCATCTACCTCATCGAGACCGGACGCATCTGCGTCCCCGCGCTGAATTCCAAGAACGTAGCCTACGTGGCGGACGCAATCGCGAAGGTCATCGGGACTTCAGCGAACGTACGGTGAGCATGGTCTCCGCCGCCGCAAAGCTATCGCTCCGGGACGCTGCCCAGAACACCTGATAGACGGGGTGGTCGGGCACGCCGGAGAGCAGCTCGCCGGGCTTCATCCAGGGGTGCAGCGTGGCGAGCGAGCGCACCTCGTTCGACGACACGCGCCGCACGATGTGTTCGGGTCCCAGCTCGCTCGGGTGCGAGATACCCGAGGCGCCCAGCAGCTCCTTCAGGGCGTGCAGCGTGCTCTCATGGAAGTTGTAGACGCGTTCGGCCTTGTCCGGCACGTGCAGCGCCCTCATGCGTTTCGGATCCTGGGTGGTGACGCCCGTGGGGCAGAAGCCCGTGTGGCAGGCCTGGGCCTGGATGCAGCCGAGCGCGAACATGAAGCCGCGCGCCGAGTTGCACCAGTCCGCGCCGATCGCCATGGTGCGGGCTATGTCGAAGGCCGAGATGATCCTCGCGCTCGCGCCCACGCGCACCCGGTCGCGCAGGTTCGCGCCGACGAGCGAGTTGTGCACCAGCATCAGGGCTTCGCGCAGCGGCGCGCCGACGTGGTCGGCGAATTCCAGCGGCGCGGCGCCGGTGCCGCCCTCGCCGCCGTCGACCACCACGAAGTCGGGCGCCATGTCGGTCTCCATCATGGCCTTCACGATGCCGAACCACTCCCAGGGATGGCCGATGGCGAGCTTGATGCCGGTGGGCTTGCCGCCGGAGAGCTCGCGCAGGCGCGAGACGAACTCCAGCAGCTCCACCGGCGTGGAGAACGACGAGTGCCTGGCCGGCGAGATGCAATCGACGCCGATGGGCACGCCGCGCGCCCGCGAGATCTCCTCGGTCACCTTGGCGCCGGGCAGCACGCCGCCGTGGCCGGGCTTGGCGCCCTGGGAGAGCTTCACCTCGATCATCTTCACCTGGTCGGAGGCCGCGTTCTCGGCGAACTTCTTTTCGTCGAAGCGCCCCTGCGCGTCGCGGCAGCCGAAATAGCCGCTGCCGACCTCCCACACCAGGTCGCCGCCGCGCTCGCGGTGCCATTTGGAGATCGAGCCCTCGCCCGTGTCGTGGTAGAACCCGCCGCGCTTCGCGGCCTCGTTGAGCGCAAGGACCGCGTTGGCGGAGAGCGCGCCGAAGCTCATGGCGGAGATGTTGAACACGCTCGCCGAATAGGGCCTGGCGCAGCGGCCCTCGCCGATGACGATGCGAAAGTCGTGGCCGGCGATGTCGATCGGCGCGATCGAATGGTTGATCCACTCGTAGCCGGCCTCGTAGGGATCGAGCTGGGTGCCGTACGGACGCTTGTCCATCACGCCCTTGGCGCGCTGGTAGACGAGCGAGCGTTGCGCGCGCGAAAACGGCGACTCGTCGCGGTCGGCCTCGAGGAAGTACTGGCGGATCTCGGGGCGGATGAACTCCATGAAGAACCGAAGGTGCGCGATGACCGGGTAGTTGCGCCGGATCGCCTGGCGCGACTGGGAGAAATCCCAGAGACCGATCAGCGCGAAGAAGCCGAAGAACCCGGCGGGCCACAGCCAGTAGGAAGACAGAGGCATGAGCGCGAAGCACGCGGCGCTCGCGAGGATGAACGCACCCCAGGCCCAGTAGCGCTGCGGTACAACGGTCTCGGTTCCGGCGGCACTCATGGTTTTTCCTCCCTCGTCAGACAGGCTCCAGGCCGTGCTTCTTGATGACCGGCGCCGCGTCCGGCGCGGTGAGGAACTTGACCAGCGCCCTGGCCGCATCGGCCTGCTTCGCGCCGGAATGAAGGCCGAGGGAGAACATGGTCATCCGCTGCAGGTCGCCCGGCAGCGGACCGACATAGTCGATGCCGGCGAAATGCACCAGCTCGCTGATCTGCTGGAAGCCCACCTCGACCTCGCCGTTGGCGATCAGGTTGCCGACGAACACGCCGGACGGGGTCTGCCTGAGCTTGCCCTTGACCTGGTCGGCGATGCCCAGCTTCTCGAACACGCTGAGCATGTAGAGGCCGCTCGGGCCGGTGGAGTAGCCGATCGATTTCGCCGACAGCAGGGTTGCCTTCAACGCGCCGGCCGAGCTGATGTCGGGCTTCGGCGCGCCCTTGCGCACCGCGAGCCCGGTGCCGGATTTCGCCAGGTCGACCCGGCTGCCGGCCACCGCCTTGCCGACCCTGATCTGCTCGTCGATCGCCGGGCCGGCCATGAGGATGAGGTCGTAGGGCTCGCCGTCGGCGAGCTTTTTCTGCACGTTGAGCGTTCCCGAGAAGAACGTGGTGACCTTGTGCCCCGTCGCCTTCTCGAACTGCGCCACCAGCTCCTTGTACGCCTCCTCGGTGGCCTGCGTGGAGATCACGTTGATGTCCGCGGCGCCGACCGCGGCCGAGAGCAGCGAGCCGATTGCTGCGGCGATGATCGATGCGATTCTCATGTCCGTCCTCCCGTGATTGCCCCAGATTATCACTTAGCATGTCGATGCCCATGGAGCAGCAACCCAAGCCGAAGCACTTCTCGATGATCCGCGGCTTTCACCTCGCGGACTTCATCACCCTCGCCAATGCCGCCTGCGGCGTCGGCGCCGTGTTTCTCACCATGCTGTACCTGCAAAGCGGGTCGCGGGCGCACTTCTACGCCGCCGCCGCCATGGCGCCCCTGGCATTCTTCTTCGACTGGCTGGACGGCAACGTGGCCCGCTGGCGCCACCAGCACTCGACGCTCGGCCGCGAGCTCGATTCGCTGTCGGACGTCATTTCCTTCGGCGTCGCGCCCGCCGTGCTGGCTTATGCCGCGGGGCTGAACGGCGGCTGGGACGCCGCGGCGCTCATCTATTTCGTGTGCTGCGGCGTGAGCCGCCTCGCGCGCTTCAACATCACCGCCGAAACGCTCGCCGCGGGCAGCGACAGCGGCAAGGTCGCCTACTTCGAAGGCACGCCGATCCCGACCAGCGTGGTCTTAACGGCCGTGCTGGCCTTCGCCGCGTGGCAGGGCCGCATCGGAGAAAACCTCTACGGCGGCGCCTGGCACCTCGGCCCCTGGGAATTCCACCCGCTGTCGCTGCTGTTCCTCGCCTCGGGCAGCATGATGATCAGCAAGACCCTGCGCATTCCCAAGCCGTAGGTCCCGGGCTGCCTTCGGCGCCCGCCTCAACGCATCAGCCGCACGGCGAGCATGGTGCAATCGTCCGTCAGGATCTTCGAGCCGGTGTGGCCGACGACTTTGTCGTGTATGACGTCCAGCACGGCGGGCAGCGGCTTCCCATCGTTGCGACGCAGGACCTCGAGGCAGGCCTGTTCGGAAAACAGCTCGCCGGCCGGATTCTGCGCTTCCGTCACGCCGTCGGTATAGCAGAACAGCGTCTCGCCGGCCGCGAGCTGGCGCTGCATGGCCGTGTAGCGCATGCCGCTCATTGCGCCGATCAGCGGGCCGCGCGGCAGCGGCAGCAGCGCCGCGCGGCCGCCGCCGCTTACCATCGGCGGGCAATGCCCGCCGTTCGAGTAGACGAGACGGCCGCTCTCGACGTCGAGGAAGCCGCAGAACAGCGTGACGAAAAGTTGGGCATCGTTGTCGACGCACAGACGGCCGTTGAGCGTCTCGAGCAGCTTCTCCGGCTGCCTGGCTTCCATCGCCAGCATGCGCAGCAAGCCGATCAGGCGGACCATGAACAACGACGCCGCGATGCCGTGGCCCGAAACGTCGCCAACGCAGACGAACAGCGTGCGCCGGTCCACGAAGAAGGCGTCGAACAGGTCGCCCCCGACCTTCGCCGCCGGCTCCATGAAGCCGCAGGCCTCGATGTCCTGCCGCCCCGGAAACAGCGGCCGCTGCAGCGGCAGCATGCTCGCCTGGAGACGGCGGGCGACCTCCAGCTCCTTCCTGATGTGGTCGAGCTCGAATCGCTCGCGCTGTAAGGCGAGCGCTTTCTCGTTCGCGCGGCGCATGCGCTCGGTCAGGGTGATCAGCAGGTTCTCGCCGACGCCCTGCAGCTTCATCAGGCGATTCCAGAACACGTCGCGGTCGAGACGCAGAACGCGCACGTCGGTTGCGGCCAGCACCAGCGCCGAGATCGGCTTGCCATCGATCGCCGAAAGCTCGCCCGCGCATTCGCCGGGAAGGATCTCGATGGCATTGTCCGGGTTCGCGTCTCCCCCGATGCGGGCGGTCAGCCTGCCCGAGAGCAGGATGAAGACGTTCCGGTTGTCCTCTCCCGCGCGTAGCAGCGGCGTGCCCTCGGGCAGCAGCAGCACCTCGCAATCGACCAGCGCGCCGGCGAGCTCGCGCGGGTCGGCGTGCTTGAACAGCGGTATCCAGCGAACCTCCGCCGTGCGCCGGTCGCCGACGCGCCGCTCCTGCGCGACCGCACGGCGCGTCACCCGGCGATCGGGGCCGCGATGGAAGCGGGCGGCGGCGGGCGATTTCATTTCGAGTTCCATAAGACACCGAACGTCAGATGGTTGCGTCCGCCTTCATGGCGGTAGTCGAGCCGGTCGGAGCAGCGGCGCATCATCACCAGCCCCAGCCCGCCCGTCGTGGCTTCCCCGAGGGTCTTGGGCAGCATTTTCTGCGGCACGGACAGCGGATCGAAAGCGATGCCGGCATCCGACACCGTCACGCTGGCCTGGTTGGATTGCCGCTCGCGCTTGAGCTCGAAAAGCAGACCGATCGGCGCCGAATGGGCCGTGCTGCCGCCATGGGCAATGACGTTCGCCAGCGCTTCGTGCAGGCAGAGCGCCAGCCGCTCCGCCAGCGCCTGCGGCACGTTGCGCCGCCGGCAGCTCGCTGCCAGCCAGTCGGCGGCGCCCCTGGCCTCGTCGCCGCTGGCGCCGATGGATCAGTTGATCCACCCCGGTCGCCTCCAGGCTCATCAGGACCGACGCGGCGCCATCGACGACCAGCACCATCCTGCCCCCGCGCTGCTGGACGGCCTTGGCGCTGGTGATCAGAGCGCGGATGCCGATCGAGGCGAGAAACTGGAGGGTGGACAGGTCAACCACCACGCCTTTCTTGGGCGCGGCGACCAGCTTCTCGAGCGTCGCGGACACCGAGTCGGTGCCGGGAATGTCGAGGCGGCCACTGATCACGATGCGCCGCAGATCGTTGCCGACGTCGCTGTGGCTGATGGACATGGTGGATCTACCTCCTCCTGAAAATCAGAGGTGAAGTATCCCGCCAAACCCCGCTGGTGACAACGGGAGAACGATCGGGGTCACTGGCTGCCTTTCTTGCGCGCTGCCTCGCTCGCCTCTTCATCCACCCGGTGCCAGACCTCCAGCGCCCGGGCGCATTCCAAAACCGTAGCTGGTCAGGTACGCGCTGAATCGGCCGCTTTCAGCGCTTCCTTTACCCGCTCCGGCGTGAAAGGCACGGTGCGCACGCGCGCGCCGATGGCATCGAACACCGCGTTGCCGATCGCCGCCGGGATCACCACCGCCGAAGGCTCGCCCACGCCCCAGGACGGCTCGCCCGGCCGGTCGATCAGCTCGATGTCGACGCGCGGGACATCGGGGAAGCGCAGGATCGGATAGCTCGCCCAGTCGATGCTGGTGACCTTGGTGCGGTCCCATTTCACCTCTTCCATCAGCGTGCGGCTGACGGTCTGCAGCACGCCGCCCTCGACCTGGTTCGCCACGCCGTCGGGGTTGATCATCTGGCCGCAGTCATGGCCCATGCAGATGCGCGTCACGCGCACCTCGCCGGTGTCGCGGTTGACCTCCACGTCGGCGACCGCGGCCACATACGTAATGGTGCCGTTGTAGCGCGTGTAGGAGATGCCGCGTCCCTTGGCGATCGAGCCGCTCGCGCGCTGCGTGCCCGAGGGACGGCTCTGCCAGCCGGAGAGCTTCATCGCGGCACGGATCACCGCCGCTGCCCGCGGGTCGGACAGGTATTTGAGCCGGAACTCGGCCGCGTCCATCTTGACCGCGGCGGCCAGCTCGTCGGCGAACGACTCGTTGGCGAAGCTGTTCTCGATGCGCCCCGGGCTGCGCAGGTGCGAGGAGCGGAAGATCGTCTCCGAGATGTGGTGCGTGTTCACCAGGATGTTCGGCACCGCGTAGGGCTGCGGCGCGTTCTGGAACAGGAAGCCGACCCAGTTACCGGGCTTGGGCAGCCCGGTCTCGGTCGCCGCCAGCAGCGGGAAGTCGAGCGGCTTGAACGCGGCGATATGGTTGAGCGCGATGTAGAAGTCGCCGCTCCACGCCGTCACGTTGTCCTGCGCGTCGAGGCCCGCCTCGAAGTCGATGGCGCGCGGCGGGCTCTTGGGCGCGCGCGCGGTCTCGTCGGCGCGCGACCACTGCACCCGCACCGGCTTGCCGATCAGCGTGGCGATCAGCGCCGCGTCGGCCGTCGCATCCTCGTGGCCGTTGCGGCCGTAGCAGCCGGCGCCTTCCAGGTACACCAGGCGGATCGATTCCCTGGGCAGCCGCGTGATCGCGGCGAGCTCGTCCTGCATGGAGTGCGTCGCCTGCGACGCCGACCAGAGCGTCAGCTTGCCGTCCTTGAAATCCGCCACCGCGCAGGAGGGCCCGAGCGAGGCGTGCGTCTGCGTGGAGAACTGGTAGCTCGCCTTGACGCGCCGCGCGGCGCCGGCAAGCGCCGCCGGCGCGTCGCCCGCCTTCTGGTTGGCCTCGACCTTGGCGGTCGGGCGCTTGCGCCACTGCTCGAAGACCTGGCTCTGCTCCGGCAAGCCGGTGCCCGGCGTCCAGCCGATTTTCAGCGCGCGCGCCGCCTTGACCGCCGCCCATTCGTTCCGGGCCACGACCGCGACGAAGTTGTCCTTGCGCACCGTCTGCACGAAGCCGCTGATCTTGCGCGCCGCGGCATCGTCCACCGACGCCACGCGGGCGCCCAGCTCGTCGGGCCGCACGACCCGCGCGTGGAGCATGCCGGGCAGGCGGACGTCGTGCACGTAGGGCCACTCGCCGGACACCTTGCCGGGAATGTCGACGCGCGGGATCGAGCGTCCGACCACGCGGTAGTCGGTGTGCTTCTTCAGCGCCACCTTCGGATTGACCTTGAGCTGGAAGCCGTCCTTGCCGATCAGGTCCTGATAGCTGACGAAGCGCGAGGGGTTGGTCTTCACGCGGATCACGCCGTCCTCCACCGCCAGCTCGGCTGCCGGCACGCCGAGGCGCTCGGCGCCTTTTGCGACCAGCGCTTCGCGCGCGCTCGCTGCCGCGCGCCGCAGCTCCGAGCCGCCCTGGAAGATGGTGAGGTTGGCGCCGGTGAGCCACTGGTCCGGCGTGGTCGCGGTATCGCCCATCACCATGTCGATGCGCTCGAAGGCGACGTCCAGCTCGTCGGCGGCCATCTGCGCGAGCGCGGTGCGGGTGCCGGTGCCCAGGTCGACCTTCCCGGTGAACACCGTGATGCGGCCATCCCTGCCGATGACCAGAAAGGAGTCGACGGCGTCCTTCGCCACCGACTTCGGCGCGCGCAACGCGGCGCCGGCGGCCGTGCCGGAGAACGAGAAGGCGACGACGAGCGCGCCGCTTGCCTTGAGGAATTCCCTGCGGTTGGTTTGCATGGCGTCCTCCTAGGCAGTCTGCTTCGCGGCGCGCTGCACGGCACGCACGATGCGCTGATGCGTGCCGCAGCGGCACAGGTTTCCGGCGAGGGCATCGACGATCTGCGCCTCGCTTGGAGCCTTGTTCGTGGCAAGCAGCGCCGCGGCCGCCATCACCATGCCGTTGGTGCAGTACCCGCATTGCACCGCCTGCTCGTCGATGAACGCCTGCTGCACCGGATGCGGCTTGGCCGAGGAGCCGAGGCCCTCGAGCGTGGTGACCTTCCTGCCCTGGAGCGTGCTCACCGGCAGCACGCACGAGCGCGTCGCCTGCCCGTCGACGTGCACCGTGCACGCCCCGCACTGCGCCAGCCCACAGCCGAACTTCGGGCCGTTGAGCGCGAGGTTGTCGCGCAGGACATACAGAAGCGGCGTGTCCGCATCGGCTTCCACCGTGCGCGCCTTGCCGTTCACCATCAAGGAATAGCGGGCCATCGTTCCTCCTCCCAGAGAAGCCGTCAGCTTACCAGCGAAAACAAAGGGCGACCTTCCGGTCGCCCCTCATCAAAGCCCGCTCCCTAGGTCAGTCCCGCGGCGAGTTTCCGAGGTTGGTGAACTTCTGCACCCGCATGCTGGTGTCGACTTCTCCGACGTAGATGTTGCCTTTGGAATCGACCGCCAGGCTGTGCGTGGCGGTCAGCTCGCCGGCCTGCCTGCCGCCGCGGCCGGTCGTACCGACTACCTGGCCGGTCTCACGCAGGAAGGTCCAGATCTTCTGGTTCTCGCCATCGGCGTTGAAGAGGTACTTTTGCGCACGGTCCGGGGACAGGCCCGCGTTGTATGCCGAGCCGTTGCCGCGCGTGGCGCGCTCGGTGAAGAACTCCTTCACGAACTTGCCATTCTTGCGGAATACCTGGATGCGGTTGCTCAGCCGGTCGCAAACATAGACCAGGCCGTCGTTCGCCACCGCGACGCAGTGCACCGGCGTACGAAACTGCTGCGGCGGCGTCTCGCCCGGCACATACGCCGGTGGCGCCACGTCGGTCGGCACATTTCCATACGCGCCCCAGTGGCGCTTGTACGCCCCGGTGCTGGCATTGACCACGATGATGCGCCGGTTGCCGTAGCCGTCGGCTATGTAGAGCTCGTTGGCGTCGCGATCCAGGTCCACTTCCGCCGGCTGCCCGAGGAGCGGCGTGCCGTTCGGCGCCAACGTCACCGGATGGCTGGCGCCTCGCATGCCTGCCTTGCCGATCTGCATCACGAAGTCGCCGCGGCGGGTGAACTTCAGGACCTGGTGATCCTCGGCGCCGCTGCCGGCGACATATACGTACCCGTCCGGAGCGACGAAGATGCCGTGCTCGGTGCCCGGCCACTCGCAGCCCCTTGCAGGGGTGCAGCGGTTCTCCAGGAAGCCGGGATCGGAGGGCCCGCCCCACGCCTGGATCAGGTTGCCCGCGGAGTCGAACTCGAGCACCGACGGGGCCGCCATGCAGCAGGTAGAGCGCGGCGGAACCTGCGTCGGCCCGAGATAGCGCGCTGCGATCGAGCGCGGGCGCTGCAGCAGCCAGATGTGATCCTGCGAGTCGACCGCGATGCCGCCGGTCTGGCCGATGACCCAGTTATGGGGCAGCGTCTTGGGCCACGATGCGTCGACCTTGAACTTCGGCGCCATGTTCCTGTCCTTGTCGTGCCCGTCTTTGTCGTGGCCGTCCCTGTCGTGCGCAGCCGCATTGCCGGCCGACAACAGCCCTACCGCGCTCGCAACGATGCAAGCGAACCGAATCCAGTTCTTCATGACGTTCCCTCCTGGTTTGAAGGTTGAACCATCAACTTAGACCCACGCCGAGGAAGGCTTGATTCGGAATGCTTGTGAACTAGCAGCAAATCATCATGAATTCGTGAATTCGGGGTCAGGGTAGTAATTCATGCGAGCGTCACCCACGCGGGAGCGTGATCGCTCGGGCGCTCGAGGTCACGCACCCAGCGATCGACACCCGCCGCCTTGAGCCGCGGAGCGAGCGTCCTGTTGAGCAGGAGATGATCGATGCGCAGGCCGGCGTCGCGCTGCCAGTGCTGCCTGAAGTAATCCCAGAACGTGTAGATGCGCTCCTCCGGATGCTTGCGGCGTATCGCGTCCACCCAGCCCTGCTCGAGCATGCGCCGGTAGCACTCGCGGGTCTGCGGCTGGAGGAGCGCATCCTTTTTCCAGGAGCGGGGGTTGTAGATGTCCAGCTCGTCGGTGGGCACGACGTTGTAATCACCGACCAGCGCCACCGGATGAGGGCTGTCGACGAGCCCCTTGGCGTGCGCGATCAGGCGCTCGAACCAGGCGAGCTTGTAATCGAACTTCGGGCCGGGCCGCGGATTGCCGTTAGGCAGGTACAGGCAACCGATCAGGATCCCCTGCACCGCGGCCTCGAGGTAACGGCTTTGCTTGTCGGCCGGATCGCCCGGCAGCCCGCGGCGCACTTCGATCGGATCGGTTCCCCTGGCGAGGATGGCGACGCCGTTCCATAACGGCCTCTGCCCCTGCCAGATCGCGCCGTAGCCCGCGTCCCTGATCTGCGCGGCCGGAAACTTTGTATCGGCAGCCTTGAGCTCCTGCAGGCAGACGATGTCCGGCGCTTCCCGCTCGAGCCACTCCAGCAGATGCGGCAGGCGTGAGCCGATGCCATTGACGTTGAAGGTCGCCAGCTTCATGCAGCAACCTTACCCTCAGTACCGCGTCGTCTCCCGGCCGTTAGCGGAGGAGCAGTCGCGCGGCGGAGCAGGATCCCCCGCGTCTGACGCCTCCGCGGGCGGAGGGGTTTCATCGAGGATGCAATCCACCGTCCGCAGCAAGACGCTCAGGGGCGGGGCCTCCTTGTCATCAATCCATTTCTGCAGGTCGGAAGGGCCCACCCGTAGATGCCGGGACAACTTTGCTCGTCCACCCAAAACCTCGGCTGCCTTTTGCAAAGCCCTGCTGAACACGCTGGGCGCCGTGCTCTTACCGTCTAGTGCTTCGGCCAGCGGTACGGCTGACTCGTAGTTGCCCACGATCTCCAGAATTTCGGCGACCTCGGCGGGTTTGGTGAGATAAAAATCGAAACCAGCCTTCTTCCCGGCCGCCTTATGCTCCGGCATCCCATAGCCGGTGTTCGCGATGATCAGCAGTCGCCGGCCGTCGGCCAAGTTCCGCAGGTTGGCTGCGAGCTCATAGCCGTTCATCCCCGGTATTCCTATGTCGAGTATCGCTACGTCGGGGAAGGACTGCTGGGCGCGGGCGTAACCCTCCGGGCCGTTGCGCGCCACATGTACGGTGTGGCCTTCCAGCCGAAGTACAACTGACAGCGTGGCAATGGCGTCGTCGTTGTCGTCGACCACCAGAATCTGCATTCCCATGCGTTTGCAGACTACTCCTTCCGCCGCCTGCGGTCATGGTGAGCCGAGCGGAACCCTGGTTGCAAGCCCTGTGCCTTGCAGGTATATCTTCTGCTGCGACGCGGGGTAAGGCATTGCCCTCGTTTCTATTCGACGCACCATCGCCGAAACTCGACGCCACGCCTTCAACTATCGCGACTTGAGTATGACCCGAGAGCGCCGCACCATTCCGTTGATGCGAGAGAGCACCGCCGCCGCCAAAGATTGTCCGTTAGCGCCGCCCGAGGACTCCAGCGTCTACGCCCGGACGCTGCATCGCGCCTGCCTGGTCGTCGGAGGCGTGCTGCAGCTTGCCAGGCACCTGGACGTGCCGGAAGAGTCCTTACGTCGCTGGATAACCGGCGAGATCGAGCCTCCGGAACCCGTCTTCTTTGCCTGCGTGGAGATCGTGCTGCTCCATGCCGCCGGGTCCGGTCGGGCGAACTGACGTCGCGGCGCCGCCGCCAAACGCACGATTGTGCGTTCACAAGCATTGAGAGATCATCGGCGCGGATAACAACGTACGAAAGAGTGGCCGTGGCTGCCAGTGTCTACAGCAGGACATTCCAGAAGGCATCGGAGCTGATCGGCGGGCGCGCCAAGCTGTGCCGCCATTTGAGCGTTCCGCTCACCGATCTGGAAAAGTGGATTACCGACAAGGGCGTACCCCCGATAGGCGTTTTCCTTCGCGCCGTCGACTTGGTCCTCCAGGAAACGTCGGCGCCTCCAAGCGACACCGGTTCGGATGATCCCGCCGCACCGCGCGACTGCTCGTCTTCCGGCGATTCCCCAGCCACGCGGTACTAGCCGAGCGCTTTCAGTAACGCGTCGCGGTGGATCCCTCCGCCGGAGCGCAATCGCGTGCCGACGGGTTTTCTCTGTCATCCGAGCCCGCCGGCGGCGACGTCTCGGCAATGATGAGATCAACTGCCCGCAGAAAGACCCCTACCGGCGGCATAGCCTGGTCGGCGATCCATTTTTGTAGCTCGGCTTTCGGCACTCTGAGGTACCGGCACAGCTCTTTTTGGCCGCCGATCAGCTCCGCGGCTTTCTGCAAGGTCCTGCTGTATACGCTCAAGGCCACGAGGCTGTTCCGATTAGTTGCGGCTTGAAGGTCAGTTTGACTGACCCTTCGAGGCATACAGGAGGAGTACCTCAACCGCGGCGAGGAACACGACCTCCGGGACCTGGGGGTTGCCGCCCATCCAATGCCTCAGATCCGTTTCCGCCACTTCGAGGTGCCTGGACAATTGGGCGATCCCGCCGAGGATCACGCAGGCGCGGTGCAGCGTGCGCGAATGGACGCTCGCGGTTTCGGGCGGCGCCAGCGGACAATCCCGCGCAGCGGCAGACAGTTCTCGCACCAGCGGAATCGTGCGGTTTTCGCGGCTCATGCTCACGGCACATATAACCCGTGGAGTCGACCCTTGGCAAGCCTGCTCCATTTCCGTCGGGCCTTGCCCGACGCTAATCCGGGTACAAGGAAAATCAACGGGCGGCGACTTGTGAGAGCGGGTGGAA
>Ga0193752_1001337_pt1 | contig 20654 bp, 12 predicted proteins | sample H1c1metaG_FD_144924 | JGI IMG/M metagenome (GOLD analysis project Ga0193752, IMG submission 144924) | Soil microbial communities from a riparian zone of the East river system, Colorado, United States - H1c1 | ecosystem: Environmental > Terrestrial > Soil > Riparian zone | place: USA: East River...
CGGCCTTATTAAGTTCGGTTCAGCATATTCAACGTCATCACGTGTGACCGCGGCGTTGGCTGTACGGATTGGGTTGCGCCCTGTCGTATCGGTTACACGAACTAAAAACGTCTTATTACCTAAATCCCGCTCAACAATAAGGCGCTCCGCTGCTAAATAGTCAAGGATACGATTTTCTGGAGTATCCTTCTTGAATTTAATAAAGAAGCTCTCAGTTATCAGATACTCGTTTTCGCCGGTTTGCTGATCACGATAGACATGATGGACTATATTATTCGCGGCACGCAGCCGATCCACTGATGACTCACGTTCGCCTACAATGGATGCTTTAACAAGTCCAGCCCCGACAGATTCAGTCGCGCTCAATGTTACACCCGACTCCTCTGCTGCTTTGTGCGCTTCCGTATGATCAGCCGCATGAATAGTTATTTGCGAATCATCTTTCTGAACCTCGATTTTGCGTCCTCCTTGCCAGAAATAACTAGTTTCATTCATGATTTTTACTATTTAATGGTTTTGGATTTAGTAATTCAAAATACTCTTTGTGCTAAATAGATATTCTGACAACGAGTGATGTTTTCATAGTCATTCGTGTTCGTCAAAATCGCAATCGAGTCGCCTGCTATTACGCTCAATATTTCAGATCTTTCTTTAGTTCGAAGGGGCTGCCTAATTGATCCTTACCATATTTATTCTTCATCAAATATACCCGCCCAAAATACCCTTCTCAACTGAGTAAAAACACAGGTCACTCAATCTGAACCACTCATGACCCAGAAAACACCCAATACAATCTCTTGGCAGGGCAAATGTTAAGCTCCTTAGCAAACGAGGGTTCTACGTTACCTGAAATTCGACCAAGAGAAAAGCGGTCGTCAGGAGCATGTTGACAGTGAATACATCGGATTTAGAGACTCAGGAAAAGTTTAGTCGAGGTAAATGCAGTGAATGGTGAAAAAACGAAGGCTTGATCCACCAATCGTTGATTGATCAATCAAAATATGCCAATCTGTATAGAGCTTCCGCCAAAGTCAAGATTCCCTTATCCAAGTACTCTATCTCAGTGAATTCCTCAGGGCTGTGGCTAATTCCTTTTGCACTTGGCACAAAAAGCATCGCGGTTGGAACAAATGGTGCTATTATCATTGAATCATGGCCAGCGCCACTATGCATCATTTTATATGAAAACCCATTTGTTTTGCAAGCATTCTCAAGCGTAGCAATCATTGTTTTGTTCATTTGAACGGGCAATGCCTCCATCCACTTTTCAATCTTCACTGACGTGTTCCTGAGCGTTGCTATTTTCTCTAACTCAACAAAGATTTCACTGGTGAATGCACTAAGTACCTTTTCGTCTGGGTGACGGGTATCAAGTGTAAAAAGCGCATATCCCGGGACTACATTAGCAACATTTGGTTGAACAACTATTTTCCCGATTGTAGCAACCAGCGGATCGCCGTACTTCAAAGCTGCATTAGAAATATAATTTATCATTAAGCTCATGGTATGGACGGCATCCCTTCTAAGGCCCATTGGCGTTGTTCCTGCATGATTGGATTCCCCAAATACTTCAATGTTAAATCGCCGTTGGCCGGCTATGGCGGACACCACACCGATCTCTTTTTTCTCTGTTTCCAGAACCTTTCCTTGTTCAATGTGTATTTCTAAAAACCCTACTAGGTCATTTCTCATAGGTATTGATTCGTCACGGAATCGAAAACCATGACTATTCATTGCATTCACGAACGTTGTCCCATTAGCATCAACAAGTTTTTCAACATTTTCCTTCTTGGCAATTGCACAAAGATTTTTTGATCCCCAAAAAGCATATAAGAACCGACTGCCCTCTTCCTCGGCCAAGGATACAACTTCCAGATTCCTTAGCGGATCGCCGTGCATTTCTTTCAAATAGTTGATTGCCAAAAAGGAGGCAACAATACCGTATTGCCCGTCATATATTCCACCGTTTCTGACGGTATCGATATGCGATCCGGTGAGGATCGTTTCATCGGTGTATTTCATCCCATGAACTCTGCCATATACATTTCCGATGTCATCAAATTTCAATTCAAAGCCCGCGGCCTGCATAATCTCGCCAACGAAATTCTGAGCTTGTAGCCATTCAGCTGTGTACAAAAATCGCGTTTCCCCGCCTGCGGGATCTTTGCCAAATTCTGCGATTTTTGTTAGCAATTCGAAGGCTTTTTCTCCTAATTTATACATATTATATTTTATATAATATAATTAACATCTGAACATTAATCATATAAATAGATTAATTCTTCGCTTCACATAAAAATCGCAACAAATCTCACTAACGAAGTTTGATAGAGGATCCCTGCAAATACGTGGGACATTAAACTCCCTACCTTCTATTTAATGACAAAAAAGAATGGAGGGAGATATCAGAAAATGCCTCAACAACCGAGTAAGAAATGAAGGCGTGACCTTTACATCAGAAGTAATAAAAATGACTGTCACAAATAATCCAGATTAACCTCGGAATGTGGCAAGTAATTTTAGGAGAGGTCATCGGTCAATTCTAGCAGCTGCATTTTCAAGACCAACCGGTCTGTGAATAGCATACTACCGACCTAAAGAAAGAGTAAATTTTATTTAGTGTCTGCCATTTTAGAATTTTTGATTGTTAGAAACATTATCTATCCAAAATCGTGATTTTCGCCAATGGAAACCGGATTGCAACCCTTTTAATTTCGAACAAACGAAATAACTCACATTTGACCAGTGCCGGTAAGGTAAACTATTTAATAAGGCACCCATAAGTATGAGAACAATTCCCAAAATTGAGCAGGTGTGGTTCGACAACCAATAGCCTGGCCCGATAACCAGTAATCCACCTATAAGGCTTAACCAAAAAGGCATAAGGCCGTTTCTTACCCTCGCCAAACGGTAAATTATGATCCAATTAATCACAATGGCCACTACGATCCAGGGGATCAGCCAAGGGCTGTAGGGAATACTCTTCAAACCTGACACACCAAAGGCACTCAGATAAACAGCCCAGCACATAGGGCACTTCGGGAAAAAAGCCAGGAGTACAGGGAAACCCACTTGTTGGATCGAACCAGTAATAGAAGCAAGTCTACCGGAACTGAGGGAACTTTTTACCAGGTTTTTGACGTCTTTAGACACCTTCTCTACTTCCCATTGCAGGCGTGTGTAGATAGTTTTGATATGCCCTTCCTTATTTAGGATGTACAGCTCAAGCCTGTGTTGATTCACAGTTGATGAGACATGATTTACGCCCAGCTGAAAGAAATCAGAAAGCGTGGCAAAATCTTCCGGCCGGGTCCTTAATACATGGACATTAGTGCCAAAGTTCATGCCTCTGTTTTCACCGAACGTGCGCATTTTGGCCGGGCTATCATAACCTGGATCGTAAGTGAAGGCAATGAGGTTTACCTTGTCTTCCAGGCCCATTTTTATCAATTCTTTTTGCAGCCATCCCATTTTGTTTATGGTAAGGGTGCATTTGTTGGGGTTCATACAGCGGGTATAGAAGAAAGCTACGACCGTGGGCTTTTGCCCTATAACATCAGTCAGCGCCATAGAGATGCCTTCTTCATTTTCAACTTCCAGGTGCCCAATACTGCTAATGGTGCGCCTGTCTTTGGGCCACCAGGTAGCCTGGCTCGCGGTTTTTCCCTGCACATCGCAGCAGCTTAAGTCGAGCTCGATTGTTGTTTGGATTTCTTCCCGCATTTCGGGGGTAAAATCGATGCTATTCTTTAGAAAACTATTTAGCTCAGGCAACGCAGCTTTTGCATACCCTTTTAGCCACTTCAACGTGAGGAAAACTTCAAGCTTACCGCAGGATGGATTGCGTAATGGCCAGGTAGGCTTAAACTCTGTTAGATCAACGCTGTCGTCATGGTAGCGCAGGTTGTGTACGGCTTTAATTAAAAAGCCGGCGTACTCAGCTTTTGGCCTTTTGGCTCCACGGAGTCCTCTTGCCGCCGCCGCCACCATATAAGCATTTCTCCCATTTTGTAGTTCATCTAAAACAAAATTGATGGCCGAATCGGGCAACCCCACCTCTGCAAAAGAAGCAAGAGCATACCCTTTAATCCGGTTCATCTGATAGTTCGGCCGCTCGTCATAAATAGCGTGACGTTCTGACAGAAACTCAGTCAAAAGATTTCTAGGGAGCTCGCTATTGCGAATCCGGTCCAGAATCCTTCCAATCTCTTCTTCTGCACTATCTTTTGTCAGCTGAATATTACTCATTGTCATTTCCCTCAAGTCTGATTAGCAGTTTGGCCGCCATTTGTTCAATAATTGTAGGGCCTGCCATAGGTGCAGCAGTAAAAGCTTCAAACGAACTGCGGAAATTTGCCTTATTAGCAGTATTGGGATCAACTACCTCTTTCAAGGAACTCTTCAGCTCATCATTTTGCTTAAGGCGATCTATATCCCCTGTGAAGGTGAGCATATTTAATAATCCGGCTTTAAAATCCACTTCGTCCACATCAGGACTAGTGCTTCTGAATAGCTTTATGCCATCACCGCTCTCAGGTTCTGCAAGGATTTGAGCAGCCAATCCATTCATGGCTTCATGATCCAAATGATGTAGAGATAGAGCACCAGCTTCCCTAATTTTGAAACTTTCCCCAGCATCCAGAACTACCTTCTCAAGCAATCCAACCGAATTCAGATCATTACCCAAGCCTTCTATGGCAGCCTTTTTCACTGCAGGGTCACTGCTTTCTTCAAAAAGTTTATGGAACAGGGTAGCATGTTGTGGTTTTGGATTTTGCCTCAGAAAGAATATTGCATCAGACTTTGAAATAAAATCACTATTCTCTTTTTCGATTTCATCAGTTAAGAATTCTTGAACTACCTCGTCCTGGCTAGACGCCAAAATCTCAATGGCCTGAAACCTAAGTTTCTTATTGTTGTCGGTAATTAATCCTCTTAAAAGATCAAAAAAGCGAGGTTTTCTGGAAGGAAAGAACCTATTCGCCCTTTTGGCAGCCACCATCTCATCGATAAGTTCTGACCTCAATTCAGCACGCTCAGAGGAGTCAGCTATTATGTCAAGAATGGTATCAAGGAAAATCTCGCTTGTTTCATCAATTAATCCAATTGTTTTTAAGCGGAGTTGCAAGTCATTTGTTTTGTCCTTCAGAAGATTAATTGACGGTAAATGCATGTCATTGATTTTTTGAAAGAATTCGTTATTATCTGTAGCCTCATCCATTGAAATATTAGATGATTTTTTTCTGTCATGGTCAAAATAGGGAATATTGTCGTAATCGAACCCCAAGATAATTTGGTTGCCTAACCTTCCTTGGTAATCGATTGTGCTTTTTACCGTAATAGTTCCATCAGGGTAATATGAAGTGGGTGATTTGGGAAATTCAATATTTATTTGTGGAACCTCACCCGTGCTATAACCTTGCGATGTGCTATTCCATTTTCTCATCGGCCTGCTTAAAACATTATCCCAATCCCAAGGCCAAAGATTGTCTTCGGCAAAATTTCCAATATCATCATTGTTTACTTGATAGATACCATCAACTGCATCTATTGTTTCTAATAACGCCCATTTCTGTCCTCTTTCACCAGCGTATTTGTATTGAAAAGGATATGTTTTCACTTTACCAGCATCAAAAAGATTATGCTTTTCTTGCCATAAAGCCCACAATCGGTCCACATTGCTATGCATCATAAAAAATAAAGGATCGATTGGATCTCTTCCGATATCCACAACATGTCCTGTAAATACATTATGTGCTCGATTGTGAGACCTACGCTCTTCGAATTGTGACCAGTATAAAAAATATTCACTTGAATCAGGACCGTGAATTATCCGATCTTCTGAGTAAATTTCCCTAGGATCTGTGGCATCAGGATTTGTGTCGGCAGGATTTCTTTTTCTATATGCTCTTTGCAAAGGCCCCCAAACAGTATGCTCCACATAATTTATTAACGGATTCATCTTGTCAAATTTTGGTTGCTTTTTCTCAGGTGAATTTTCGTCATCCGTACTTTCTGTCTCACCAATAAATTTTGAAGTAAATACCCGTTCTGCCTTTTCATCAAATTTCCAATAAGGTATGGTAACGTATGGAATCATCTCTTGCAATTCTCTTTCTAAGTGCATCTGGAAAACCCTATGCCACGGATGAAAAGACGTTCGCATGTGAATTTCATATTGTGCATCCAGTGTATGCATTAGTACAATTTCATGAAGGAGTTTGCTGGGTTTTGCAGTATAATCACCTTGGTATTCCTTTTTTGGCTTTTCGGTATTCAGCCTAACAAAAGCTTCCAGGAACATAGAAATTTCATCCTCACTTAGTGTATTCGCATTCTTACGAACCCGTACCATAATCTCTCTCCGCAGTTCCTCAACTTCTGCCGAGCCAGCCGTGATTTGAATGAAGGTGTCCTTTCTTCCCACACTGGCATGAGGGTAATGGCCAGCTATGAAAAATGTAAGTTCTCTGTTTTGCTGAAAGTCATATTGAATTTTATCCTTGGGTAATGAAGAGATAGCATTATCATCATACAATGATACTTTCCCATGTAGATTATAGTGGCCTGTCGTAATAGTTACTGGCATAGGAGAATCTCCTGAATATCCATCAATGGTTAATGTACATTTTACAGGAGTCCAGCCAACATATCCAGCATCTTCCGACTCTTTTCCGTTGATTAATAATATAAACTTCATGCAATAATGGTTTTTTGTTATTTGCTGTAAAGAATTTTAATGAGGTTATGAGTCGTTTATCACCACCGCTTTTTCAATACATTTCATGTGTATCGAATGAGGCTATTAAAGTTTTTAAGTCCGATGCCAGAGTCCATAACTTAATTGGAAAGTCTTAAATTGAGTTCGGTTAGACTGACTATGGTATCCGAACCATATAAAAGGTGCCCACATATCCTGCTCTTGCCGTTCCATGATCTGTTACTCTTATAGTTGAACCACTGATCACAAATGCTTGGTCAACACCAGTAGGCCATTGAGGAATAATGAAGCCTTCATAGTCATAACGCCATCCGGCTGTTAATGTGCCTTCAATACCTTCTCCTTTCACACGAATGCTGGCGATTTCATTGTTCTGTCGTACAAGTTCACCCTTAAGGTTGAGTACGTAACCTCCTCCCATATCAAGATTAGCTTTGGCAATAAAATCCTCTCCAATGCTTTCAATAGTTATGATCCCTCTACCAAATTCGAGGTCGTTAAAATCTTTTTGAATGTCGGTTTCGTTTCTTAAACTGCGGTAAGCCCAATGGCCAATAAACTTTTTGTACTCTTCTAGCATAGTTTTAGTTTTTAAGGTCAATAAATGATTTGTTTTTTTTGTCAGCTATTTTTGTGGTTATCAAATTTATATCGACACTACCCTCTTATCAACTGTGTAAATACACAGTGTCTTTAACTTAAGCCCACATGGCTCTCATTCTCCCCGGCGCCTACTCCAAATCCTTCATCATCTCCGCCCCGCCGACCTGCAAAGCACTGAAGCCCGGCATTTTAGCCAAACCATCCTCAACTTCCCTGAAGAAGCTCTATATTTATTCCTTCCTCCAATCTCAACTCAAAGAATAGGCTATTGGACAGCCAATTTTATACTAAATAGAACGAGCGACCGACTAGTTAAGTTGCTATCATTCGTTCCCTTAGGCGGCAGGCAGACACAAATCGCTGTCCCACTTTTCCCAGCCACCAGTTTCCTCTCGTCTCCTTAGTGCGCAACATCAAAGCCTGTGATTGAAGAATCAATTGCATGATTTCCCAGCCCTGCATCACGCGCGGCCTTGGTAGCAGCGGCCAGTTTCGCGTGCAGATCGCTAAACAAACCCTTATAAAAGGAGGGGTACGCAAGCCCTTCGGAAATGGCGACGTGCTTACAGCTCTTGCGAAGGCTCGCAACATCGAGTATTACGCTGCTCCCATCGGCCTCCGGCGCATCGCCTGAAAAAACAAACGCGACCACCCGGCCATTCTTCTCTATAGTTCGCGACAGGATATAGCCAGGTGTACCATCCTCCGCCGAAAGTATGCCCTTGTGGCAGCAGATACACTAACGACAAGGTGCTGCCTTTCTACCAGAGCAAGGAAGTTGATCCACTCCACATTCTGACTGATCGGGGAACGGAGTATCGTGGCGCCCGGAACATCACGAGTATGAGCTGTCCAGTAGAGCCCGCTTCCTCTTGAAACTGCAACCGCATTTTATGCAATTATCTTAAATGAACCAGCAATCATTTTCCCGCACATTGCCAATAATTTTGGAGCAAGACTACATGCACTGTGACATTCTGCCTAAAGGGTATCAGGCTTCAGTTAGACTAATGATCCGAAAAATCCATCACACTGTCAGCGATCCGTTTCCTGCTCTCGTCGTCAAAGCCCGCAAAGTAATTCTGTGTAGTGAGGATATTTTGGTGACCCAGCCTATCCTGGATCTCCTCCATGGTGGCGCCACCTCTAATAGCATTGGTCGTAAAAGAGTGGCGTGCCCAGATGTAAGAAATATCTCCAGTTATTCCCAGCGATTCCGCTAGGCTCTTGATGTGCTGGTTGACATACCTCGTAAAGTTTCGGACCACTCGCCGCCGCTCTTCTGTAGATAGACCCTCTTCCAGGATATCAAACACGTAGCCGTGTTTTGAGCGCGTCGTACCATGGCGCTCTATCACTTGATTCATAAAGACAGAGCGGTAGGCTACTAACTCCTTCTGATTGCTCTTAGTGGTCAGGCTTGTCTTTGCGCGCACAAACACAATTCGGTCCTGTTCGATATTTTCCCATCGCAATTCCGCTACATCTTTTAGGTTTATCCCATTACAGGAATAGCTGAAGAACCAGAAATCCCGCGCTTTCTGATAGGTCGGGTTATCGGTGAGATCCGCTTCAAAAATGATTTTTAGCGCCCCCTTATCGAGTGCCTTCTTAACCTTCCTACGGGCCGGAATCTGGTATCGTCGTTTCCCAAACGGGTATTGCTCTTTAGTGACGTTACCGTCCTCGATAGCCATATTAAATAGAGCCCGCAAAGGCCGCAGGTAAATGCCTACGGTTGACGGGGATTTTTCCAGCGCGAGCATATACTTTTCATAGTCCTTCAGCCAGCTTGCAGTGATTTCTTCGAAGGGCAGGTAGGTGCTCGCCTTCCTGCGGGCATCCAGGAATCCCTTGATGGATTTCATACTGAGCCTGTAGTTGTCGGCGGTCCCTACCCGATCGTCATGCTTTAGCGTGGCTATGTAAGCATCGTAGTACTTGAATGCATCGGTGCTTTGAAATGCATCGTCCAGCAGCTTACTCTTAAAAGCCTCAAAGGAAAAGTATTTCATGTCATCCACGATGGCAGTAGCCTTACCAAGCAATTTGCTCAAATCCAGGTAGACCTCCTTGGCTGCCTTCGACGGCTTCTTCGAAAACACGTCTTCAAACTCCTCTTTAGTCAGGGCATATTTAGTCGGAAAGTACTTCGGTTTCCGGTTCCAAATGGCTCTGAGCTTGACAGGATAAGAGCCATCAACTTTCTTTGTGCGCTCGTCTAAAATGATCTTTAAGGTGACTTCCATGCGGGTTGAAATTTGCAAACAATTTGCAAACAAATGTAGGAAACGATTGCAAAAGGACGAAACCAGTCGGGATTAAAATAGCTAGTAATCAGCGACTTGCAAATGAACTGCCAAGAAAAGAAACCAAAAGAAAAGGAATTATTCTGACTCTTAATCAGCGGGTCCAAGGTTCGAGCCCTTGCGGGGACACACTGACGTAAGTCAAACAAGATCAAAGTCGCTCAGGATTCAATCCTAGAGCGGCTTTTTTCTTTTTAGCTGGTCAAAGCAGGTCAATCAAGGTCAATCTTTCAGTGAGTATCCAGTGAGTCTGGAAAATTTCCAGTGAGTCAAAAAAAATTTGGCACAGGAGCTTGGTTTTTCCGAATCCGTTATCTACTACTGTTAAGGAAGTACTGCGCAGTACTCATCAAAACAAATCAAACCAAATGTTTTATGAGTCAAAAAACAATTGAAATCTATCCCTTGTTCAAGAAGAACAAGACAAACAAGGAAACTGGGACTGTTTATCTGAGAGTTAAACTTTCATTAAGTAACCGTCTGGAAAGTATTGACGTATCAACAAGACAGTCAATCCTCATCGATCAATGGCAAAAAGGAAATCGGCCCATTAAAGGGAGCACTGATGATGTAAAGAGAAAAAACGCTCAAATTCGGCGATATACGGAGCAAATCTACGCCCTGTTTGAGGACTACAAACTCAAAATAAAGCCAACCAAAGACGGCTTTAAGGCAGCAATCGATCGGGAACTGTTCAATATCACCAGTAAGTCAAATGAAGTAGCAAAGTACTTGCCTGATCTTTTCCCGCGCTATGTTGATCTACACAAAAATGATCTCGGAAAACGAAGAAAATCGCGCTACCCGCTGGTATGTAAAAGGATCAAGGCATACTGTATGGAACAATACGGAACCGAAAACTTTGAACTTAACAGGCTAAACATGGAGTTTCACCATAAGTTTAAGGATTACCTCATTACAAGGTACCAGCATCTTCCAGAAACCTACAATGCCTATCTAAAAGTGCTTGATGCTGTTGTCAGGTCTGCTTGCGAGTCGGGTTTGATTCAGCGGTACCCTTTCGAGGGACACAAGTACAAGAAAGTCAAATCAAATTCAAAATATCTCAACGACAAGGAACTGGCGGCAGTCATCAACTTCAGTTCAGAAGACAAGTATATACAACGGGCGGCGGACGTATTTGTATTTGCTGCCTACACAGGTTTGTCTTATTCGGATTTAGAGACCCTTACACGTGACAATATTATCACTAATGGAACTCAACGCTTTGTTAGGAATCAACGAAATAAGACTGGCGTAGATTTCATTACGCCGCTGGGTGAAGTAGCAGAAAGGATTCTAACCAAATATGCGGAAGATCCAGATTGCATTATGTCACCGAATCCGCTACCAGTGGTTCATTTGACGGATTACAATAAACGGCTAAAACGGGTTGGCGACAAGTGCGGTATCAAATTCGATCTTACCAGCCATATGGCCAGGCACACTTTCGCGACAACGGTTTGGCTTGGAGGCGGTGGCAAATACGAAGAACTAAAGAACATCCTCGGACACACCAGTATTAAAACGACAGAAAGATATGGTAGAATCCGTGAGGAAAGAGTGCTGAGCGAAGCCAGCAAGATACTTTTTAAAGCCAGCGACGGTGTCTAGCACCATTGTGAAGAAGGGGGCTTACACCCTGATAAGACGGTTGCAATAAACTACAATTAGAAATGACCAGCAACAATGTTGAAGCTGAACTTTCAAAAATCTATGACAAGCTGAATGAGTTAACAACGGGATTAAAAAGCCAACATGATTGGCCGCCGTACCTCAAAACAGAACAAGCATGCAAGTACCTAAGTTGTTCACCAGGCACACTTCGGAAATTTTGCATAGAGCATGAGGTCTTCCCCCAGAAGAAGTTGGGAGAGAACTATTACATACGAGCGGACATCGATCAGATTTTTTTGAGTAAGAATTGAAGGCTTGTTCCTTAATGGAATGAGGAAGAAACCAGGTACCTGAATATTTCAGCGCCTGGTTTTCTTCATTTAGGCAAGCACTCATCTCAAAAAATCTCTCGTGACATTTTCCCTGCTTTCATTGAAGGAAGCCCTGGAGACAACCAAGATCCATTCCGTAGCAGGCAAGCTTTCCTCCAATGCATCGCTGGTCGCGCAGCAGCCATTCCGCTCTCCGCATCATACGATCTCGGATGATAATCTTTCCTTGTGGGGGTGGAGGTAGGGTTATCAGTTGGCTATTTTGCTCTTTGTTCTATCCACTTTTGCTCAAGAGGGCTTAGAATATTCTTGCTGATTGTAGTAACCACCTGTTTTATGTCCTCGTACTCGTAGGTCGGTAGTACCCATGGATAACGCTTAAAATGCTCAAACATTCCATATTCTGACTGTGACTTTAGGAGGATGGGTTGTACAGGTACAGATGGAAGATTCGGCACAATTGTCTGAAGCTCTTGAGGAATACTTTTCGCGTCGGTGATATCTGCGATTACAAACCTCGCCATATGCGCCAAAGTCGATATTGTCTCGGTAAGATCACGGCTAACTGGGGCATCAAAATCAAATAATACAGGTAGGTAGTTCCGATTCCTTAGTTCACTATGAAGAGCGTCCAGAATCGCTTTTCTTTCTTCTGTAAAACGGCCAAGTATTAGAACCACCTTGGACGCTACTACATCAATGATGTTTCTGACGTTCCTATTCGTAAGAAGTAAGTAAATGAATTGTGCAATCTGAAGATCATCAACTGTTATATTAGACTCATTTTCGTGAGTAATAATTAGATCCGTTTGTTTCGTTGGAGTACCCCGCAAGCCCCATACCGAGAGTCCGTATATCCTGCAACCAGTCAAACTTGCACCTTCTAAATTGGTTTCAATCATACTTGCGTACTGTAGGTTTGCTCCCGTAAGATTCGTTCCATTAAGAATGGTCGACCTAAAGCTCGCTTCCGACAAATTTGCCAAGCAAAAATTCGCCTCAGTCAGATTTGCACCATCAAGATTTACTTTATTGAGATTAGCCGCCCCAAAATCAGCTCTTTCCAAGTTCGCTTTAGAAAGATTAGTGTCAGTCAGATCGAAGTTCCTAAGCACTACCTCACTGAGATTTGCCCCAGATAGATTTGCCCCACGGAGGTCAGCACCATCAAATTTGGCTTCTGTAAGGTCGGCTGTGCTTAGATTAGCGCCACGGAGGTCAGCACCATCAAACTGAACTCTTGTAAGGTTAGCTCCGCTTAAATCTGTACCACGGAGGTCAGCTCCATCAAACTGGACTCTTGTAAGGTTGGCTCCGCTTAAATCTGTCTCACGGAGGTCAGCACCATCAAACTTGGCTCCTGAAAGATTAGCACCACTCAGCGTACTTTCATGAAGTTTAGCTCCGCTAAAGACAGCATCGACTAAATAAGCATTCCGAAATTTTGTCCCACTTAACTCGTTTCCTGTAAAGTTGGAATCACTCAGGATTGCCTTGTAAAAATTGGCTTCTCTGAGATTGGTCGAACTAAGATTAGCCCCTCTAAGAATTGCTTCTGCGAGGATCGCACCGTGAAAGTCGGCACGATCGAACTTCCCTCCTTCCAGGTTTGCGTTATGAAGACTAGCTCCTTTAAAATTAGCATCGCGAAGGTCAGCTCCTCTAAAATCGATACGACCAAGTCTCGAATTACTAAAATTCGATCTAACAAGAATGGCTTCGGTAAAGCATGTACCAATCTTTTCATGGCCATGATGAAGATCCATATGGCTTAAGTCCGCGTCATAAAGATTGGCCATCGTAAAATTTACACCTCGAAGCCGCGCTCCAGAAAGAGATGCCCCTCGGAGGTCAGCACCACTTAAGTCAATTCCCCCATCTTCCGTCCAAGAATTTGCTATTCGCCAATTGTTCCAGGCGTGTACACCACTACGCAAAATTCGCAAATACTCAGAGTCCCCCATCAATGGTGACAATCTTAAATTGATATTGTCTATCATAAATTTACTGCGTAAACGAAATCTCAGTGGAACAAGCTTTATCAGCGGATTGGCCGCTGTTGCTCCCAATGTTGAACGCTGGTATCGATTTGTCGTCTTTTGGAGCTATTTCCCACCCTTCTCGCAATAGATCCTGCACCGCGTTAAGCTCAGGCTGGAAGATGCTGGAATGCCTTTTGGAATGACCATCGAAGACCAGATAAACAATGTTGCTCTCTTCGACAACTCTGTGATCCATGTTTATAAAAGAGGCCGTCCTATTCTCGATGGGCATAGAGCTGATCCAAGCAACTAAAATCGGTTGCGTCATGGTCTCGCTTCATAGCATTACACGAATAGCATAGGGCTTGGTAATTGTTGATGGAATCCTCACCAACGAGGTTCTTTTGTGTTATGTGATCCACCTCTAATGCACGTTCCGAGTCTATGAAACCGCACAGCTCACACCTGAACCTGGCCCGTTTTAAGAACCTGGTACTTGATAGCGCCAGGTATCTGTTCTCTGCTCCTGATGCGGTGCTGCCAGATTCGTTCACCGCGTTTCTCGATATAGTTATCAAGCTTCTGGTTGCAGATATCGATCAGCTCTATTACCTGATCTTGTGTGAGCGTCTCAAAACCGATCAGTTTATACTCCTTTCTCTCCTATGCACGTAGAGCTTGGTGCTTATCAGGCAGGTTGAAGCATACTGTAGATGACAAATCCAGCTTGCCATTTAATTGAAACCCTTCTCGCATTTTTAAGCGCCTGATTGGACGGTTGGCTGCAACGGAATTAGAATTGAGAACCTTTGGCGTCGTCCACAAACCCGCTTTTACCGTTGGGCTGTAACCAACATACTGAGTGCACTCTGCGATAATGATATTTCGGCAGTATTCTACATCATGCTCCAAGCACAGCACAGAGTCGTGGACAGTGAGGAACCACTTGCAAACCCCTTCCTTGAGAATACGCGTCGCAACCCTATCGATCATTACGTCACTTTCCGCTTTCTGTAGTTCTGCTGCCGCTTCTTTGTAGTGCACCTTCTTTAACAGTTTTATGAACTCTTCAACGGTCGGGTACAGTGCCGCGAGCGCTTTGCGCTCTTTTGAATTCCTTTTGAGTTCCCGTTTACCGAAAAACGCACTCAGCATGTTGGTCTTCAGCTTCGGTAGATAATCGTAGCTAAGACTGAGATGCTGGAGCATGCTTTGATAGAATGTACCATTAGTAACCGCATTGAGATAAGCACGCACATCAGGATACTTCTCCAGCGCGACATCAAGGTCTTTACTCCTTGCTTTCATCTTAACGTAGCCAACCAGCTTCTTAATGGCGAAATAGGGTTGGCTGGATGAAATATCGACGCTATAAATTGGTTGATCACCCACTGTCAGAGCTGGCCTGATGCTCCTGCTTGCGCCCGTCAGGTTGTGGTAGACACGTCCCTTATGCCGTGACACATATACATCATGTTCGTCTTTCGATATCAACTTGCCAACATAGTAGATGTAATACAACTTCTTGGAGAATTCATTCTGGGAGTTTAGCACCTGTAGCGCATAGTTGGTATCGACCTGAACCTCACCGACGCTGTTTCGAAATGCCTGGAGTAGCTCCTCATCGATGCTATCATCAGGCTTTTTACTTTCTGGTTTCGTTGGTTTCCAGAAGCGCAGCTCCTCCCACACAAGATCATTGCACATTGCTTCTTTGATTCCGTAACCCTTGGAATGCTTACCAGTTTTGTAGCTTGGGTTAATGTAGATGAGGCCTGTCGTAGCCAGGCGGTCACATACGTGCTTGTAGGTGACGCCGCCTGCGTTACCAATCTGCTTGTGTAGATAGGTTGATTTTAAATATGTTAGATCCTCATCATTCTCATCGATGACATGTACCTGCATCATGCGGCGCAGGATAAGATTGATGGTGAACAGCATCTTGTCGATCAGAACCTCACTATTGGTATGGTTGGAATGATCATCCAGAGCCAGGAGCCGTTTGATTTCGGAACGGGTGTGAGTTGAAGGTACTTTTACATAGGTTGGTTGCATACTGGAAATAGTAAGCGATACGTCTCAAAAAGTCAACTATCCCCGCTGAAATTCCCTGAGCCGTGGCTATCCCCTGTCTCAGGTAACCCCTTGATTATAAACACCTCCCTACGGTCGGCGAAACGTAATGGATATTTAATAGTATATATCCTTACTTATTTAAAGTACCAAATTGTGTAGCTCTCTTATCCTACTTCTTTATTTATATCTAAACTGGTAAACTATTCAGTTCCTTCTTAATGGATACCCAGTTTGGAAGATACTTATCCAGCAGAGCAAGGAATATATCACTGTGCTTTCTCTCTATGAGGTGCAGCAACTCATGCACCACAACGTATTCGATGCAAGCATGAGGTTTCTTAGCCAGTTCCATATTCAGTAGTATATTCCCAGTTTCTGGATTACAAGACCCCCACTTTGTCTTCATGGCCTTAATGGTGACCGTATTAGCTGTTACACCAAGCGTTGCTTCCCATCTGGGAACCAGATCCGATATGATCTTCTTCAGCTCAACTCGGTACCATTTCTGCAAAAGATCCTGTTTTTGCTGCTGGGTGTAGTCCGCTGGTATCACCATGTCAATGTAGCTTTTGGTTCTAACTGTAACGCTAGGAACTACCCGTACTGGTGATTGATCTGCTACCCTGAGAAGATACCGCTTTCCAAGAAAATAATGAGATTCCCGATGTAGATATTGGCGGGGAGACTGACGATTCTGCTCCGCAAACTTCCGCTGTTGCTTCCTGATCCAGCTAAGCTTAGAAACAACGTAAAGCTGGAGCGTGGTCTCATTCACATCCGTCGGCGCAGCAAGACGCACTCTACCGTCTGGTGGATATACCGCCAGGTGCAAATTCTTGATTCGCTTTTGAACAAGTTCGATTTCTATTCCCCCTACCGTCATTATCTGTATTCCCTCTGATTTTTTATTACCTCTATTACCTTCTCTACCAAATCCGTGTCAGCAATGTGCTTCTGTATTGCTTTTCGCACCTTACGTTCTTTGAGGGTATTCCCGATCCAACTATCCTCAATGCCATACCTCACATCTGAGTCAAGCACCAGCGTTAGTTCCAAGTCTTTCTCCAGGGTATCATAAAGCGCCTGCTTTGCTGGAGAATCAATTTCTTCAGGGTAGTTGCTACGTCTTTTTGCTGGCTGCACATTCGCTGCCATAATCTCAACCTCCTTCAGGAATTTCTCATAGGATATGGCACCGTTTTTCCTTCGCTTGATCAGTTCATCCAGCAATACGCTCATCTTCTCATAGTACACAGGATTGATCGGCATCTCCTGGGTAATCACCTTCCGCATGTTCGCTTCCAGAGTCTCCGCCATCGCATTCTTGTTCCTGCGGATGGATGTTGGTAGAGCTTCCCCTGCTTTGTCGATCCCCTGCTCAACGATTAGCTGAAGCAGCGTATGGTCGCCAAGATTGCTGATGGTGCGACTTGGATCGGCGCTCAGGTACATATCCAGGAGCTGTCGCATGTCTGGCTCGTACTTTTTCAGATCGATGTAATCGGCACTTGCATGCTTAACAGCATTACGAAGCTCCGTATAGTGATCTACCTGTTGCTTGATCCTGGCTTGCTCACTTTGGCTGTACCCAGCCTCATCCAATTCAGGGGCTATGTTGTTGTACGCCCTGATGAGCTGAACGACGGCCTTGTAAAACGTTAAGCGCTGCTCTTCGTGCTCCTTCAATGCATTCTTATCCTCAGTGTTCCCACAAAAGAACTTGATGTATTGTTCCACCTCTTGAGGTAGAGGTATTTCTTTAGTTAGCTCATAGACTGTTTCTAAGGCATCTTCCAGCCGCTCTTTTGCCTTTTTGAGCCTATCCACAAGAAGGCCCTTCACATCCTCCTCTTCAAAGCCATCAAAGGCGTCAGAGGTATAGTCCGTGATGGATTTATTGAGGCTATCAAAGAGGTTCTTGTAGTCGACTATATAACCAAATTCCTTATCCTCCTTTTCGGTGCGATTAACCCTGCATATAGCCTGGAAAAGACCATGATCCTGCATCTCCTTGTCAATATAGAGATAGGTGCAGGAAGGGGCATCAAAACCAGTAAGAAGCTTGTCTACGACAATGAGCAGCTGCATGTTGGCTGGCTCCTCGATGAACTGCTTCTTCACATCCCGTTCAAATGTCTCCCGATCCCTTCCAGCAAGCAGTTTCTGATACGTCTCGTACTGCTCCAGCTTTTCTGTTTCGCCATCGCCCGTTGTCTCTCCCTTGATACTGGTGAGTGACGGCTCGAAGGATGTGACAATTGCGCATTTTTTGAATCCAAACTGCTGGAAGATCTCATAGTATCTACAGGCTTCGTAGATGCTGCGGGTGACGAGCATTGCATTACCGCGCCCATCTTTAAGCCTGGGCTTTATCCTGAAGTCCTTAATGATATCAAAGGCAATCTTCTGTAAGCGGTCTTTGGTGCTGAGTATCTTCTGCATCGTGCCCCATTTCTGCTTCAGTTGCGCCTTGGGCAGGTCGTTCATGCCTTTGGTAACCGTCTCGAACCATTCGTCTATGCCTCGCTGGTCTGTGATCTTCTGATCTACGTCACGCGCTTCATAGAGTAGATCCAACACTACACCATCCTCAACAGCCTCATCAAACTTGTAGGTATGGATATATGGCCCGAATACCTCGATAGACTTCTTCTTATCTGCTTTTAGAAGTGGTGTGCCCGTAAAACCGATGAAGAGTGCATCGGGTAGTAGCTCATTCATTGCTTTGTGAAGCTCTCCGCTCTGGGTGCGGTGGCACTCATCAATGAAGACAAAGAGATTGCCCTTGGGCTTGAAGTCAGCAGGCTTCTTGATTGCTGAGATGAACTCTTTGACCTCGTTTTCATCCTCAGTCCCGAACTTGTGGATGAGAGAGCACATCAACCAGGGGGTGGTATCGTTTAGCCGCTGGAGGAGATCTCTACCACTCCTGGTGCGGTAAATCTGTTCATCAACTCCCTTAAATACCTTTTCGATCTGCTCATCCAGTTCTGTGCGGTCGGTAACGATTATTAAGCGGGCATCACGCTGGTTCTCCCTGATCCATTTTGCCAGCCAAACCATCGACAAACTTTTGCCACTGCCTTGTGAATGCCAGATAATACCTCCCTCACGCCGCTCAATAAACTTCTGAGCCTCCTTCACACCAAAGTATTGATTAGGGCGACTGGCCTTTTTGACGCCAGCATCAAAGACTATGAAATCGTGGATGAATTCCAGCAGACGGCTCCTTTCACAGAACTGGAGTAAGTGCTGATCAAGAAGGTTTTTATCGGAGTCGTAAGTCCACTTGTCTTCCTTCCACTTAAGGAAGTACTTCTCCGATGTTTTGGTGGTGCCATACCACAGCCCCTGGCTGTCATTACCAGCCAGCACAACCTGTATGGTGGTAAAAAAGGCCCTAATGAAGCGGTTTTCTTGGTTGTCAAGGTTCTGGCGAATGCCTTCCGTAACAGAAACCCCTGCTCTCTTCAATTCCAATACGCCAAGTGCAATGCCATTAACGTACAGAACGATATCAGGACGTTTTGTATTCTCGTGTCGTACAGTGACCTCTTCGGCTATCTGGAAGTCGTTATTCTCTGGGTTTTTCCAGTCGATAAGCCATACAGTTTGCACCAGGCCTGAAGTCTCATCCTTCACCTTCACGCCGTATCGAAGGCCGCTGTAAACGCTTCGGTTTATGGGGTACAGATCATCACTAGGACTGATAGCAGCCGCCTTCTTGAAATCGAACAGCGCCTTACTGATAACGGCATGGGTATATCTGTCTTGGCTCTCCAACCACGTCTTGAGACCTCCCTCGCGAATGTTGCTGTTCTCCTGGTCTTCTAGATTACCGAAATATTGATAGCCCAGCTGATCGCGGAGTAAGGTAATTACCCTATTCTGCGTTACTCGTTCGTTTCTCATTTATTCTGGGTTTCATGCCATTTTGCCCTCCAGCTCGTTAGAATATAGTCTGGCAGGGAAAGCTGATTATTCGGATTTGCTCTGTTGTGCTTTCTTTGTTGAATCCCTGCGTATCCAGACGGCGTCAATAGTGACTTTACAGGTAAACGATTTACTTCGCAATATCTTTTTAGATCCCAAGTCTTGTTTCGCCAAAAAGCTTCGGTTGTACTCCGCGTGATATAAACATTTGATATGGTTGAATTTCGTCTTAATAGTCTGACAAGATTAACCAAATCAAAGTCGAAAAAGTGTTGTACAATATCGTCATCGGCATATCCAGATAACATGCTACGGTGATTTGCACTTCTCTGATCAGCATCCTCTATGTTCGCGATAATGTCAGTTATCGCGATTTTTTGATTTACGCAGAACTGCTTCCATTGTGTTGATGTACTATTAATCAGGGAAGGAAGCCCATAAAGCTTTGGCAGCACATCCCAAAAGTTGTTATTCTGGTTACCGTTATTATCGTGCGTCCTTCCATAAAACCACTGCGCAGTATTTCCAATGTTATCCCAGCCTGGGTTGAAGGTTCCAATGATCAGAGTCGTCGGCTCAAAAGTCAACTTCTCTAACTGGAGATACTCGGCGAATCTGTGTGGGCAAGGCATGTTTACGCTGGAAAAAGTTTAAAGCTTACCTGGTACCTGTAAAACCTGATATTGGGAGCCACAGCCAAGGCTCGCTTGATTCGATTGTCGTCTTCGAGCGCAATGATCACACCTTTCACCTGCTGGTCATTGTCAGCTAATTCCTCCAGCACGTAACCCATATACCGCTGGATTTGGCCAACAACACTATCACTGGCACGGCCCTTCTTCAGTTCTACCACCAGCAGCTCTTTCCTGTCCTTGCTGATTGCCAGAATATCGATGGGGCCAGTGTCTGTCTGGTATTGTTGCCCAATGATATCATTGCCCTCTTTGTAGATTTCGTAGACCTTACCAAGCTCTGTAGAACTCCAATTGGTTACCAGGAATTCCTCCAGGTGCTTTTCCAATGCAAACACGCTGGGATCTTCTATGGTCTCATCGGTCGAAACAATTACTGGTTGTTGTCT
>Ga0193752_1001338_pt1 | contig 20647 bp, 17 predicted proteins | sample H1c1metaG_FD_144924 | JGI IMG/M metagenome (GOLD analysis project Ga0193752, IMG submission 144924) | Soil microbial communities from a riparian zone of the East river system, Colorado, United States - H1c1 | ecosystem: Environmental > Terrestrial > Soil > Riparian zone | place: USA: East River...
GCTCACGACGACCCTCGACTACACGTACTCCGAAAACAAGGTTCACTCGCAGCGCAACGAGCTGTCGGTGTGGTTCAACTTCGGCCCGTCGGTGTCGAGCTGGACGGACGGCCCCGTGGCCGGCCCATTGTCGTACTCGGAGATCTACAACCTCGTCGACAATCCTGCGACGCCTTTCAACGTCGAAGGGGCGAGCGACCTGTCGATGGGCGGCGCCGAGTTTGCGACCAAGAACGAAAACAATTCCGTGGGCTTCAACATGGCCTGGGAAGCGTCCGATCGACTGGGCTTCGAACTCGACTACCACGACTCGACTGCGACGTCGGGTGCCGATAGCCCGTACGGCTCGAATGCGGTGCTGGGCGTCGCGACCTTCGATCGCGGTACGACGACCGGCGACTTCAGCCAGGACTTCCCGGTCATCAGTGTGCAGTTACCCGCGGGGCGGACCGGGATTCTCCCCTCGCTCGCGCAGGTCACCGGCTCGAGCTTCCGCAACAGCTACATGCGGGCGGAAGTCGAACAGACGCAGTTGAAGGGCAAGTTCGCGTTCTCCGACAGCTCGAAGCTCGACTTCGGCGTGGGGCTCACCGATGTGAACAATCGTTCGGCCTTCGCGAACGTGCAGTCGGACAACACCTGGGGCGGCATTCCGGGGATTACCCCCGAGGCCTATCCAGATGACGTCTGGAAGTTGAACACGGTGCGCGGCTACTTCGACAACATCTCGGGCAGCAACAACCCGAACCTGTTCAACGAGTTCTTCGCCTGGGACTTCGATGAAATCCAGGCGCTGGTTGCGGCGGCTCGCGGTGGTCTCGCCGATCAGTCGGTGGCGACGTGCCCGTTGAACGGCAGCAATGCGCAACGAGTGCCTTGCTACGTGGCGTCGAATCGCTTCGGTACGGATCGCCGCACCGAGGAAGAATCGAAGAGCGCATACGTGCAGTACGGGCAGACGTTCGACACGGCGATGCCGATCAATGTGACGGTCGGCGTTCGCTACGAAACGACCGATGTGACATCGAGCGCGCTGGTGCCGATTGCAACCGGCATCAACTGGACGGGCAACAACGAGTTCCCGGTGCAGTTTGGCGATCCGGACTTCACGACGTTGTCGGGTGACTACAGCTACGTCCTGCCTTCTGCGGACTTCTCGATCGACCTGCGCGACAACCTGAAACTGCGTGCCAGTTACGGCAAGAGCATCGGCAGGCCGGCGTGGGATCAGATTCAGGGCGGACAGACGCTGGGCGGCCTGGCACGTATCGATGGCGGTACCGGCAACCAGGGCAATCCGAGCCTGAAGCCGCTCGAGTCGGAGAACTATGACCTCTCACTCGAGTGGTACTACGGCGAATCGAGCTACATGTCGGTGGGTTACTTCCGCAAGAACATCGACAACTACATCGGCACATCGACCATCGAGGCGACGCCGTTCAACCTGCCGCATCCGGGCCTCGGGGCCGGGTACTACACGGAAGCGGCGGCCAACTGTCCGCAAGGTGACCTCACCTGTATCCGCAACTTCATCTTCGACAATCACGACGGTGATCCGGGGGTGGCGCGCGGACCGAACAATCCGGCGGGCGATCGAACCGGTGTCATCTCGGGTATCGAGGGCGATCCGATCGCGGTGTTCACCATCACCGTGCCGAGCAACCAGCGATCCGCTGAGTTGGACGGCTTCGAACTGGCGGTGCAGCACATGCTCGGGGATTCGGGCTTCGGCGTGTCGGCGAACTACACGATCGTCGATTCGGATCTGAAGTACGACAACCACGACCGCAACGATCAGTTCGCGTTGGTGGGCCTGAGCGATTCGGCCAACTTCGTCGCTTTCTACGAGAAGTTCGGCTGGTCGGTTCGTGCGGCATACAACTGGCGTGACGAGTTCCTGGCCTCGACCTTCGACGGCGCGGGTCCGAACCCGGTCTACGTCGAGGCTTACGGCCAGGTTGACGTCAATGTCGGCTACAACTTCACGGACAACCTGTCCGTGGCGCTCGAAGCCATCAACCTGACCGATGAAACCCAGCGGCTGCACGGACGCAACCCTCGCGATGCACTGTTCGTGACGCAGTCGGGTCCGCGGTACATGATTGGAGCCCGGTACAAGTTCGGGCAGTAAGCACTCCGCAATTGGCACATTGCTGAGCAGGAGAAGCCGCTGGACGACAGCGGCTTCTTCTTTTTTACGGACTCGAGATCGATATGGTGAAACGACTGGTGATCGTCGGGGGCGGCTCGGCCGGATGGCTGACCGCCGGCGTCATCGCGGCAGAGCATCGCGCCAAAGAGGGCGCGGGGCTCGAGGTGACGCTGCTCGAATCCCCCGACGTTGCGCCGATCGGTGTGGGCGAGGGCACCTGGCCCACGATGCGCGACACGCTGCGCAAGATCGGCGTCTCCGAAGCCGATTTCCTGCGCAACTGCGATGCGTCTTTCAAGCAAGGCTCGAAATTCGACCGCTGGGTCAGCGGGCGCGAGCACGACTATTACTTTCACCCCTTCGTGCTGCCACAGGGGTATCTCGAAACCAACCTGGTCGCGGGCTGGGTGAAGCGTCACGGCACCACGCCGTTCGCGGACCTGGTGAGCTTTCAGCCGCACCTGTGCGCACAGGGCAAGGCGCCCAAGCAGGCGGCCACGCCCGAATACGCGGCGGTGGCCAACTATGCGTACCACCTCGACGCGGGCAAGTTCGGGACGTTCCTGCGCGATCACTGCGTGGCCAACCTCGGCGTGCGCCACGTGAGCGACCACATGACGGGCGTCGAAGCCGGAACGAATGGGGATATCGCAGCCGTCGTAACGCGTGACCACGGCGCGATCGCGGGCGACCTGTTCGTCGACTGCACGGGGCTCAATTCCTGGTTGTTAGGGGGGCACTTCGGCGTGCCGTTCGTTCCGCAAGGTCACGTGTTGTTCAACGACACGGCGCTCGCGCTGCAGGTTCCGTACGCCAGCGAGGACGCACCCATCGCCTCGCACACGATATCCACGGCGCAGCCCAATGGCTGGATCTGGGATATCGGACTGCCGACGCGCCGCGGCGTCGGGCATGTGTTTTCCAGCACGCACACCTCCGTCGAAGCCGCCGAGCGCGAACTGCTCGCCTATGTCGAGCGTACCTCCGGCGCGAAGGTGGCCGCCCTGCCACGCAAGCTCACGTTCAAGCCCGGCTACCGCCGCGAGTTCTGGCATCGCAACTGCGTCGCCATTGGCCTCTCGGCGGGCTTCATCGAGCCGCTGGAAGCCTCGGCGCTGGCCCTGGTGGAGCTGTCGGCGGCCATGTTGAGCGACGAGATGCCCGCGACGCGCGCGGCCATGGACATCGTGTCCCGCCGCTTCAACGATTTCTTCACTTATCGCTGGGAGCGGGTGATCGATTTCCTGAAATTGCACTATGTGTTGAGTCAAAGAGAAGACAGCGACTTCTGGCGGGACAATCGGCGCGCCGAATCCATCCCGGAGCGCCTGCGCGACCTGCTGTTGCTTTGGCGGCACCAGCCGCCTTCGCGATACGATCTGCACCGGGTGGAGGAAGTGTTTCCGTCGGCAAGTTACCAGTACGTGCTCTACGGCATGGGGTTCAAACCCGAGCCGGAAGGGTTCTCGCGCCGGTCCGATGATGCCGATCGTGCCGACGAGTACTTCCGTGAGGCCGCCCAGCTGACGCGCCGGATGCTCGGTGCGCTGCCGACCAATCGCGATCTTCTCGAACACATCAGGAAAAACGGGCTGCCAGGCCCGTGAGGCGAACCAAGTGACTCAACATGCTCTTCTGAACAATCTCCAGCACCGCGACGTGCGCATCATCACCGCCAACGGCGCCGAATATGGCGATAACGTCATGGCCGCCATCACGTTCCCCAGCGAGTTTCGCAGCATCCAGACTCACTACCCGATCGTGTTCGCCAAGGATCGTGAAGACCAATATGCGCCGGTGGCGCTGTTCGGTTTCCGCGAGAAGCAGAATCTGTTTCTCGACGGCAACAAGTGGGATGCCACGTATCTGCCGCTGATGATCGATCGCCAGCCGTTCCTGATCGGCAATTCGCCGAATGGCAAGGTGATCCACCTCGATCTGGACAGCCCGCGCGTCAGCCGCACCGACGGCCATGCGGTATTCCTCGAGCACGGCGGCAACAGCCCCTTCCTCGAGCGCGTCGGCAACCTGCTCGCCACGATCGACGAGGGCTTGGCGGGCAACCCGCCGTTCATCGCGGCACTGCTCGAGCACAAGCTCCTCGAATCTTTCGCGCTCGACATCGAGTTCCGCGACGGCACGAAGAACCGCTTCACGGGTTTTTACGCCATACAGGAGGAGAAGCTCAAAGCCCTCGACGGCGCGGCGCTCGCGGCCCTGCATCAGCAAGGATTCCTGGCGGCTATCTACATGACCATCGCGTCGTTCTCCAGATTCCGCGATCTGATCGAACGCGCCAGCAAACTGAATGCCGCCGACCGCTGAAAGCATCCGCGCAGTCGCAGGTGTCGACCCGCGCGCACTGCCGGACGAAGTGCTCGAGTCCACCGAGCCGCTGGTGCTGCGCGGCCTGGCCGCGGACTGGCCGATGGTGCGCGCCGCGCGGGAATCGCCGCGCGCGGCCGACGCGTACCTGCGCAGGTTTTACCAGGACGCGACCGTCGGTGCGTTTCTCGGTGCTCCGGCCATCAAGGGCCGGTTCTTCTACAACGAAGACCTGACCGGTTTCAATTTCCGACCCGTCAAGATCAAGCTCGACACCGTGCTCACGGAGCTCGTGCGTTTTCTCGATGAGCCGGATTCGCCCTCGATCTACGTCGGGTCGACCACCATCGATACCTGCCTGCCCGGATTTCGCGCCGAGAACGATTTCGCATTCGGCGCGCGTAATCCTCTCGCCAGCATCTGGATCGGCAACCGTACGCGCATCGCCGCGCATCACGATCTGCCGGACAACCTCGCCTGCGTGGTGGCGGGGCATCGGCGCTTCACGCTGTTTCCACCGGCGCAGTTGCCGAATCTCTATGTCGGGCCGCTCGACTTCACGCCGGCGGGGCAGGCCATCAGCCTGGTGGATTTCGCGAATCCGGATTTCGTGCGTTTTCCGCGCTTTGCGGATGCGCTCGAGGCAGCGCGCGTCGCGTCCTTAAGTCCCGGCGATGCGTTGTTCATTCCCAGCATGTGGTGGCATCACATCGAGTCGCTCGATGCGTTCAACGTGCTGGTGAACTACTGGTGGCGCCAATCGCCATCGTTCATGGACACGCCGATGAACGCGCTGTTCTACGCGATCATGACGGTGCGCGATCTGCCCGCCGAGCAGCGCCAGGCCTGGGAAACCCTGTTCCACCACTATGTCTTCGAGACTGGCCCGGCCACGGCCGATCACATACCGCCCGGCAGCCGCCGTGTGCTCGCGCCGATCGACGCCGAACGGGCGCGTGAAGTGCGCGCCCACCTGCTGAGCCGGCTGAATAGATAGAGGTCAGGAACTTGGAAAGCAAACCCATCAGGAAGATCGTGATCGCCGGTGGCGGCACCGCCGGGTGGATGGTGGCCGCGGCCATTTCCAAGACGCTCGGCAAGATACTCGATATCAAGCTCATCGAATCCGACGAGATCGGCACCGTCGGCGTGGGCGAGGCGACCATCCCGACGCTGCTGCTCTATAACCGCCTGCTCGAGATCAACGAACAGGAGTTCATGGCCGCGACGCAGGCGACGTTCAAACTCGGCATCGGCTTCGAGAACTGGCGCGACGTGGGCCAGAACTACGTGCACTCCTTCGGCATGACGGGCAAGGATCACTGGACCGCGGGGTTCCAGCATTTCTGGCTCAAGGGGCGCGACCGCAAGCTCGCCACCGACTACGGCGACTACTGCCTCGAACTGCGAGCCTCGCTCGAAAGCAAGTTCGCGCACCTGCCGCGCAACGGCATGAACTACGCGTTCCATCTAGACGCGGGTTTGTTTGCGAAATTCCTGCGCAAGTTCGCGGAGGGTTTCGGCGTGAAACGCATCGAAGGGAAAATCGCCGAGGTGAAGTGCGAGGAGAAATCCGGCTTCATCCAGTCGCTCAGGCTCGATTCGGGCGAGACGATCGAAGGAGATCTGTTCATCGATTGCACGGGTTTTCGCGGCCTGCTCATCGGCAATGCACTGCACGTGGGCTACGAGGACTGGTCGCACCACCTGTTCTGCGACAGCGCGGTGGCGCTGCAGACCGAAGCGGTGGGCCCGGCGATTCCCTACACGCGCTCGATCGCGCGCGAGGCCGGTTGGCAATGGCGCATCCCGTTGCAGCACCGGGTCGGCAACGGCATGGTGTATTGCAGCCGCTATCTCGCCGATGACCAGGCCAAACAGAACCTGCTGGCAGGCGTCGAAGGCAAGGTGTTGACGGAGCCACGCGTCATCAAGTTCCGGCCCGGACAGCGGCGGCAGACGTGGAAGCGCAATTGCATTGCCATCGGGCTATCCAGTGGCTTCATCGAGCCGCTGGAATCCACCAGCATCCACCTCATCCAGCGCAGCACGCTGCGCCTCATGCAGATGTTCCCGCGCGACGGAATACGTCAAACGGACATCGACGAATTCAACCAGCAGACCAACGACGAGATAGAGCACATTCGCGACTTCATCGTGCTGCACTATCACGTGACAAACCGCCAGGACACACCGTTCTGGCGCGCCTGCCGTGCCATGGACATTCCCGCCTCGCTGCGCCACCGGATCGAACTATTCCGCGAAACCGGTCGCGTATTCCGCGTACCCAACGAACTATTCGCCGAAAACTCCTGGATTCAGGTTATGTTGGGGCAGGGAATCGAGCCGCAGCAGCATCATCCGGTGGCCGATCTCATGGGAGACGAAGAGTTGTCGGGTTTCCTGAACAACATAAAATCGCAGGTCGACAGAACCGTGGCGCAGCTGCCGTCGCACCAGGCCTATGTCGAGCAATACTGCAAGGCGCCGCCCATGGGCGCGTCGGCGGGGTAGATAGCGGCCGATGGCGAATATCTACGAAGTCGCGGAGCTCGCCGGCGTTTCGCTCGCGACGGTCTCCAGAGTCATCAACCCCGGCGCGAAGGTCAGCGAAAAGACCCGCGAGAAAGTACTGTCGGCCATGCAGCAGCTCGGCTACCAGCCGAACTCGATTGCGCAGTCGCTCGCGACCCGCAGTTCCAATGCCGTCGGCGTGCTCGTCTCGGAGCTGCACGGCCCGTTCTTCGGCGCCATGTTGAGCGCCATCGAGCAGACCTTGAAGGCGGCCGGCAAGTTCGTGATGGTGGCGGCCGGCCACAGCAACGAGAACCAGGAGCGCGATGCCATCCGCTTTCTCGTCAGCCGCAATTGCGATGCGCTCATCGTCCACGTGGAGCGGCTGTCCGACAAATTCCTCATCGAACACGACCACACCACGACGCCGCTGGTGGTCGTGAACCGCAAGGTGCGTGGCCTGGCCGACCACTGCTTCAGCCTGAACAACGAGCTCGGCGGTTTCCTCGCCACGCAGTCACTGCTCAGGCGCAAGCACAAACGCATCGCGTACATCTCGGGTCCGCTCGACTGGGTGGATGCCAAGCAGCGCTTCGCGGGTCACAAGCGCGCGTTGACCGAGGCCGGCGTCAAATTCGACGAGCGCCTGCTGCACGAAGGCGATTACCACGAGACAGGCGGTCAGGACGCGCTGAACACGCTGTTCGCGAAGGCGATCCCGTTCACGGCAGTAGTGTGCGCCAACGATGAGATGGCCGCGGGCGCCATGGCCGCGGCACACGAACGTGGGCTCACGCTGCCCGATCAATTGTCGATCGTCGGCTTCGACGACGCGCCGATCTCGCGCTACGTCTATCCCAAGCTGACTACCGTGCACTATCCGATCGCGGACATGGGTCGCATGGCGGCCCGCTGGGTCCTCAAGCATGTTTACGACCAGCCGCAGGACGTGCAGCAGGTGTTCGAACCCAAGGTCGTCGAGCGCGATTCGATTTCCCGCGCGTCATGAAAATGCGGGCCGAGCACCGCGCGATCGGGATCATCCTGATCGTCGCGCTCTCCGGTTTCCTGATGGGTTTCGACGGTTCGCTGTTCACCGGTGCCGTCATCTTCATCGAAGGCAAGTTCGAGCTCAGCAAGCTCGCTCTCGGCTGGGCGGTCACGTCGCACACGCTGGCAGCCACCTTGTCCATCTTTCTCGCCGGCCCCGTGGCCGATCGTTTCGGCCGCAGGCGCGTGCTGCGTGCGGCGGCCCTCATCTTTTTAGCTTCGTCGGTGGTTACCGCTGCTTCCGAGAATTTCGCCACGCTCATCGTCGGTCGCATGTTGAGTGGCCTCGGCGTCGGCGCCGTGCTGGTTGCCGCACCGATGTACATCGCCGAGATCTCACCGCCCGCGTTGCGCGGACGCATGGTGTCGTTCAATCAGTTGTTCATCGTGATCGGCATCAGCCTGGCGTTCATCAGCAACTACCTGATCGTCCGCCTCGAGGATTTCAGTTTCGCCTGGCTGACGGCCTTGAACCTGGTTGAATGGAACTGGCGCTGGATGCTCGGCATCGGCGCGTTGCCGGCGATCATCTATCTATTCGCACTGTTCTTCGTGCCCGAGAGCCCGCGCTGGCTGGCGATGCACGGCCAGACCGACGCGGCGAAGCACATCCTCGTGCGCCTGCACGGCGCCGCTTTCGCGGAAACCGAGCTCGCGGAGCTGCGCGAATCGCTGTCGCGCGAAGCGGGCAAACGTGACGCGCGCTTACGCGATCTGTGGGCGCCGCAGCTGCGCGGCGTGCTGGGTCTCGGCATCCTGGTCGGAATCTTTCAGCAGATAACCGGCATCAGCTCGGTGCTCGCGTATGCCACCGTCATCTTCGAGCGGGCCGGCGCCGGCCCGGATGCGTCCTTCATGCAGACGGTGTTCGTCGGCCTGGTGAATCTCGTCTTCACGGTCCTTGCACTGCTGCTCATCGACCGGGTCGGACGCCGTCCGCTGATGCTGTTTGGGCTCGTGGGCATGTGCGTGTGCCTGGTGCTGACCTCGTATGGCTTCCGCGACACCGGCGGCGGGTTGAACGCTGGCCTCGTGCTAGGCGGCATGCTCGGCTTCGTGGCGAGTTTCGCCGTCTCCATCGGGCCGGTGATGTGGGTACTGCTGTCGGAAATCTTCCCCAACCGTGTTCGCGGCCTCGCCATCTCCTGCGTGGGCCTGGTGAATTCCTCGGTGTGTTTCACCGTGCAGCTGCTGTTTCCCTGGCAAATGCAGCGCTTTGGCGGCGCGCACACTTTTCTCATCTATGCCATTTTCGCGCTGGTAGGACTCGTCCTGCTGATCAAGATTCTGCCGGAGACGCGCGGTCGCAGCCTCGAACAGCTGGAGGAATCGCTGGTTCGCAACTCCTGAAGCGGGCGTTTTCCGACACCATAATTCTTCCCGCGAGTGTCGAATGCTGCGCAGGTCGTTCGGCTACGTACCGAACACTCAAAATACGGAGCAAAACATCATGCAGTTCAGCCAGAAAATCGCCCCCTGCCTGTGGTTCGACAACCAGGGTGAGGAAGCCGTAAATTTTTACGTGGGCATCTTCAAGAATTCGAAAATCGTGCAGATCGCGCGCTATGGCAAGGCGGGCAAGGAGACGCACAAGCAGCCCGAGGGCGCCGTCATGACGGTGGCGTTCGAGCTCGAAGGATTGCCGTTCACCGCGTTGAATGGCGGACCGATCTTCAAGTTCAACGAGGCCGTTTCCCTGCAGATCTACGTCGATGACCAGAAGGAGCTCGACTACTACTGGGACAGGCTCACGGCGGGCGGTGACCCGAAATCGCATGTGTGCGGCTGGCTCAAGGACAAATACGGCCTCTCGTGGCAGGTGGTGCCGAAGAAGATGGTGGAGTGGTTCACCAAGCCCGACGAGAAGTCGCAGCGCGCTTTTGCCGCCATGATGAAGATGGGCAAGCTCGACCTCGCGGCGCTCGAACGCGCCTATAACGGCTGACCAGCGAGTAGCTGACTTGCCGTCGGACGCCATTCTCGACGCGGTCCAGTGGCCAGCCATGGCGGTGACGTTGTTCGCCGCCTGGCTGGTCGCCTCGCGCCACAAGGCGCGGCGCAGTACCGGCTTCTGGTGGTTCATTCTCAGCAACGTCCTGTGGATCGTCTGGGCGTGGCACGTGCACGCCTGGGCGTTGATCGCGCTGCAGGCCGGTTTGTTCGCCCTGAACGTTCGCGGCGCGATTAAAAACGAATAAGATCGCTTGAGGTCGTTCGAGCCGGGGAGGCGATATAACTGACCGTCGCGCATTTCTGCGCCGCAGTTGAAGAGCGGGTCTATCTAGTAGCCGGTCTTGCGCAGGAAGATGTGCGTCGCGCGTTCGCCGGCGACGGACTTGTAGCATTCATAACCCAATGCGCGCAGATTGAGGTCGAGCAGGAGGTTTTCCCCTTCGCCCAACAGCACCGGACGTACGGGCAAATGCAGCTCGTCGATCAATCGCTCGCGCAGGTACTCCCGCACCGTTGCAACGCCGCCGCCGATGCGCACGTCGCGTCCACCCGCCGCGAGCCGCGCGCGCTCGAGTGCCGCGCGAATGCCATCGGTGACGAAGTGAAACTCCGTGCCGCCCTTCATCCTGAGGCTGGCGCGCGGGTGATGCGTGAGCACGAACACCGGTGTGTGGTACGGCGGTTCCTCACCCCACCAGCCGCGCCAGGATTCATCCGGCCATGGTCCGCGCACGGGTCCGAACATGTTGCGGCCCAGGATGAATGCGCCGATGTTTTCGAAGCCTTGCTCTGCCATCGCGTTGTCGACGCCCTTTTCACCTTCGCCCTGGCCATGCATCGATTTGAAGACATGCGTCGGGAAGAACCACTCCATGATTTCGGGTCCGCGCACACCGAGCGGATTCTCCAGGTCCTGGTCAATGCCGGCGCTGAAGCCATCGAGCGACATCCCAAAGCTTTCGACGCGCACCTTTGCCATCGTCATTTCTCAGTGGTTAGTGCGGACAACGCGCTCGCGGCGAGCAGGAATGCACCCACGCCGTAGTATTGCGTATCGGTCTCGGCGACTTTGTCGGGGCGATCGCTGACCTGCTGCACCCAGCCGAGCCGGCCGTCTTTGGCGACGGCGCGCGTCAGCGCGGCCCAGCCGGTGTCGATCGCAGGCCGGTATTCGGCGGCGTCCAACAGGCCGTGTTTCACGCCCCACGCGAGCCCGTAAACGAAGAAGCCCGTGCCGCTGGTCTCGGGAGGTGAATTCTCCGCGCCTAGCAAGGAGGGCGGCCAGTAACCGTCCGCCTTTTGCAGCGACTTGATCTTGACGGCCATGTCGCGGAACAGCGCTTCGAGTCGCGGGCGATGCGGGTTGTCTTTCGGAAGCACGTCGAGAATGTTGGCGATGCCGGCGAACACCCAGCCATTGCCGCGGCTCCAGAACAGCTTGCGGCCCTTGTCATCGCGCCGCTCGAAGAAGCGGCTGTCGCGGAAATAGAGTTTCTCCGCCGGGTCGTACAGAAAGTCGGTGGTCGCCCAGAATTCCTGCAGCGCAAATTCCCAGTAGCGCGGATTGCCGGAAATCTGGGACAGCTCGATCCAGGCGGGCGGCGACATGAAAAGCGCGTCGCACCAGCACCAGCGTTGCAGGCACACGGTTTCCTCGTAGTTCGTCGCGGGGACGAAGCTCAGGTGCGCGATCGCGGGCTTCGCCAGGATGGAATCGAAGGTCGCGCGCAGCGGCGCGACGGCTTCGGGGCCGGCGCCATGGCGCGCCGCCCACAGGTAGCTCTGCGCGATGACATGATCGTCCGCGTGATACGTACGCGGCCCGGGTTTCCATTCATTCGCGCGGCCCATCGCGAGGATGGCGTCGCGAAAGCGCTTTTCTTGTGAGGCATCGGCGAGGTGCGTCATGCCCACCCAGAACGCGCCTTGCTGCCAGCTGCGTGAACTGCGTGTTTCTTCGACGAAGCCGGTGATGCCTGCGTGCGAGGCGTCCATGCGCGCGAGCTGCCAGTCTGCGACGCGCGCGGCGAGCTTGAGGACGTCCTTGCGGCCAGTGTTGTTGTCAGCGCCCGACGCGCCCCAGGACAGCGACACAAGCAACGCACCGACGGCGGCACGCCAATGAATCCGGCTCATGCGATTACCCCCACGATTTGAGACGACGATGATGCAGCGGCGCCAGTTCGAATGAAAGGTTCTCTGCGGACTCATGTAAGAATCCGGCCGGGATCGGCGCGGGACGCAAGGCAAACGCTGGAACGGCGACCAGACTGACTATGGGCTGAACCTGACGGACGAACCGCGCTGGCTGAAGGTGCGCCTGGCAACCTATTGAAGAGATGCGTAGTCGCGGGCGGGTGAACTTGCGGAATTTGCAGGAATGAGATTGACCAGTCAGGCGGTGCATGGTGGAGTCGAATCGTCGCAAGACGTGCTGCCACCGCAGCAGACAGTGATGTTTTTCAGCGGTGAATATCCAGCAACTCCGTTACCGATCATTCATAGGAGTCAGGAAGCACATGAAAGCGTCGGCGCTGGTCATCAGTCGCACTTACTTTCGCCTCACGTTCGCCGATCGCGACCTCACTATGCCGGGAGTGGAGCCAGTGGTCTTCCTCGGCGAAGTGACTGACGAAAATGGAACGCATGGGTTCGTATTCCAGGACACCGTTTCATACGTTCGATTTGGGTCCGGACTTGAAGGTGACGAGCAGCACGAGGAAATAGACCTCATCTTTGTACCCGAAACGGAGCTAGGCGCGATGTACGACGTCGAGGAGCTTGCCGCTGAAGTGGGAGAGGCGGCGCGGCGTGCAGTCTCGTTGAGCTTCCCGGTGCTCAAGGTTCTTCACACAAAGGGGCAGAGTGCCTCCTGACAAATCGCTAGAGCGCACGCGTGAGAGATGAGAGGCTCGGTAACGCAACAATGGAGATACCCTTGAGACTCAAGAACACAATCGCGTTGGTGGTTCTTTTCCTTTCCGGGTTTTCCGTGCCCGTCATGGGCAACTCGATGGACAACCATTACTGCGAAGGCTACAAGGCGGGCTACTCGGCCGGTTACGAACAAACCGCGGGCCAGCCCCCAGTCCGCATGTCTCCGCTGTGCCCGCTGAAGCCGCCCGATACCCCCGCCAACGAGAAGGCGGAGTTCGACCGCGGCTATGACACTGGCTTCAAGGCCGGAGTGCGCGACGGGTCGAGGTGAGTAGCGAGACTTTCGGAGCGAAATCCCCGCTCAGATCGTCCAGCCGCCATCGATCACGTGGATCTGGCCCGTCGTGAATCCTGACTCGTCGCTCGCCAGGTGCAGTGCGAGCGCCGCGATTTCTTCGGGCTTCCCCAGGCGGCCGATCGGCTGGCGCGCTTCGAACTCGGCGCGCGTCTTCGCGTAATCGCCATACGCGTGCAGGCGCGCCTGCAGTGAAGGTGTGTCCACGGTGCCGGGGCAGATGGCATTGCAACGCACGCCCTGCGCGACGAAATCCGCCGCCACCGACTTCGTCAGCCCGATCACCGCTGCTTTCGTCGCGCCGTACGCGCAGCGATCCGGCACGCCGGTGATCGAACTCGCCACCGACGACATGTTGATGATCGACCCTTTGTGTGCCTCGAGCATGCCCGGCAGAAACGCGCGAATCATGTGATACATCGAGTTCACGTTGAGGTCGAACGCCGCGTTCCATTTGTCCGGATCGATGGTCAGCACCGACCCGCCGGGCACCGAGCCCGCGCAGTTGAACAACACGTCGATGCGACCGAGCGCTTTCGCGAATGTCGCAATCGCGGCGGGATCGCGCACGTCGAGGACCTGCGCCTCACAACCCGCGACGGACTGCAGCGCCTTGGCATCGATGTCCGCGGCGATCACGCGCGCGCCGGCGCGTGCGAAAGCTTCCGCGCTGGCGCGCCCGATGCCGGAGCCGGCGGCGGTGACGACGGCGATCTTGCCGGAGAGTCTCTTAGATTCCATAGGTTTTCCGTGCCACTGCCGAATGAATCTGCTCGCGCTCCGCGAAGCTCAGGCGGTTGATGAGAATGCTGCTGACGCTCTGCCAGCGCTCATAGGAACACACGAGCTCGCATACCGGCCAGTCACTGCCCCACATGAGCCGCCGCGGCCCGAAGATTTCAAGCAGGTGATCCACGCATTCGACGAAGGTCGGTGCGTCCGCCTTGCCGGCCTCGGTCACGAGCCCGGAGATCTTGCAGACGATGTCGCTGGCCTCCGCCAGGGCGGCGATGTCACGCTTCCACGCGACGATGTTGCCGGTGGCGAGCGGTGGCTTGGCCGCATGATCGAGCACCATCCTGAGCTCGGGATAGCGCGCGCTGAGTTCGCGCAGCGCCGGCAGGTGCTGCGGCTTCACCAACGCATCGAACACCAGGCCGTGATCGATCATGGCTTCGAATACCGGGTCGAATTCCTGGCGCAGCATCCATTCCGGATCCGGAATGTCCTGGATCATGGGACGCAGGCCGACCAGGTTCACGTCGCCGGCGAGTTCGCCGACGGCATCGACTGCAGCGGGGCTCTCGAAATCCACCCATCCCACGACGCCCGCGATGAACGAATGCTCGCGCGCCAGCTGCAGCAGGAAGCGCGTTTCCGCGACCGTGGGCGCGGCCTGCACGGCAATGGTCGAACCGACACCCGCGCGCGCCAGCTGCGGCGCCAGGTCCCCGGGAAGATAGTCGCGGTAGATAGGTGTCAGCGCGGGTGTCAGCCAGCCATAGTCGCCGCGATCGAGGCGCCAGAAATGCTGGTGGCTGTCTACGACGGCCATCACGTGGTCGACAGCGTGGGCAGCGGGGCGCGCGCGTCGACGAGGCCGCGCTCGCGCAGGGCGTGCCAGAACGCTTGGGGAATCTCGTGCGCGAACATCGCGGCGCAATTGCGCGCTTCGGCGCCATTGGCGCAACCGGCCACGACGCTCGCGACGCATGGGTGCGCCAGCGGAAATTGCAGCGCGGCCGCCTGCAGTGGCACCGCAAACTCCGCGCACAGGGCTTCCAGCAGTTGCACTCGCTCGAGCACGGCCGCGGGCGGCGGCGCGTAGTTGTAGTGCGCGCTGGCGCCGGCGCGCGAGCCCGCGGCCAGGATCCCGGAGTTGAACGGTCCACCGCAGATGATGGATACGCCGCGCTCGGCGCACAGCGGCAGCAGCTGCGCGAGCGCCGGCTGCTCCAGCAACGTGTAGCGGCCGGCGAGCAGGATGCAATCGAGATCGCAGTGTGCAAGCAGTTCCACGCACACTTCCGGCTCGTTCACGCCGAGGCCGATGGCGCGGATCGAGCCGGCCGCGCGAAGTTCCTGCAGGGCGCGATAGCCGCCGGTCACGAACTCGCTCACGCGCGTCGCGTGCGCGTCCCCATGCGTGAGCCGGCCGATGTCGTGGCACAGCAGGATATCTACGCGCGCGACGCCAAGCCGTTCGAGACTTTCGGCATGCGAGCGCATCACCGCGTCGTAGCCGTAATCGAACACCGGCGCAAACGGGCGCGACGAGAAATAGCCGTCGCGTCCGATGCCCGGATCCTGTGGCCCGGTGGGGACGAGCTTGCGGCCGACCTTTGTGGAGATCACCGGCGTTGGTTGCGCGCCGCGCAACGCCTTGCCAACGCGCAGTTCGCTCAGGCCGAAACCGTAGAAGGGCGCGGTATCGAAATAGCGCACGCCGCAGGCGAAGGATTCGTGCACCGCGGCGATGGCGTCTTCTTCGGCAAGCTCGCGGTACAGATTGCCGATGCCGGCGCCGCCGAAGCCGAGCACGCTGACTTCGAGACCGGTCTTGCCGAGCTCGCGCCGCGCGAGCGTCACTGTCATGCGCCGGCCGTCTCAGGCGCGCGCCGCGAGGCCCACGCGAACAGGACGACGACGACGAAGCACAGCGCCGGGACGAGCATCGCCGTATTGATCGAGCTGCGATCGGACACGAGGCCCATGAGCGGCGGGACGATGGCGCCTCCCACAATAGCCATGACGAGAAACGATGAACCCGACTTGGTGTGCGTACCGAGGCCGCGCAGGCTCATCGTAAAGATAGTCGGGAACTGGATCGACATGAAGAAGCTCGTCGCCATCAGCGCATGCAGCCCGATTCCGCCACCCGACGTCGCCGCGGTGATGCACAGCGCCACGTCCGCCGCGGCGAACACCGCCAGCAGCAGCGCCGGCCGGAACTTCGACATGAGCAGCGTGCCGATGAAGCGGCCCGCGAAGAACAGCGTGAGCGTGATCAGCAGATTGTTGGCGGCCACTTTCTCGGCCGTTCCCGGCGCATTGAACTGCGTGTAGCGGATCACGAAGCTCCACACGCCCACCTGCGCGCCGACGTAGGCGAACTGCGCCAGCACGCCGAACCAGTAGCGCGGGAACGCGGCGAGGCCGGCGAAGCCGCCGGAGGCGGCGCCAATATCTTCTGGAACCCGCCGCGCCAGCGGCGGAAACTTCACGATGGCGACGAGCACCGCCCAGCACAGCACCACGGCCGCGATCGCGAGGTACGGTAGTTTGACCGCCGCGAGCTCGGCCGCGCGCCACGCGGCCTGCGCCGCCGGCTCCATCGCGCTGACCTGCGCGGAGTCGAGATGCGCGTCGGAGAGGATCAGCTCCTTGCCGACGAACACGCCGACGATGGTGCCGAGCGGGTTGAACATCTGCGCAAAGTTGAGCCGCTGGTCGGCGTTTTCCGCCGGCCCCATGGTGGCGATCATCGGGTTCGCGGATGTCTCGAGGAACGAGAGGCCGCTCGCAACGACGAACAGCGCTCCCAGGAACCAGTGGTACTCGCCAAGCTGCGCCGCGGGGTAGAACAACAGCGCGCCGGTGCCGAACAGCGCGAGTCCCATGACGACCGCGGCGCGATAGCCGAAGCGGCGCATGAACAGCGACGCCGGAATCGCGAACACGAAGTAGCCCACGAACGTGGCGAACTGCACGAAGCTCGAGGCGAAGTCACCGAGCTGGAACGTCCTGCGGAACTGCGGAATCAGCACGTCGTTGAGGCTGTTCGACATGCCCCAGAAGGCGAACAGCGCCACGATCAGGATCATGGCGCCCGCGTAACCGGGGGTGATGAATTCGCGACGTGGGCCGCTCACGGCAGGTCACCGTGCACGATGTCATTCGAGATCTGGCGCGCCGCCGCGCGCACGTATTCAACGGCCTGCGGCATTTCCATGACCAGCGGATTGCTGTGCACGAAGGGCACGGTGAGCGCCGCCACCGCGATGTCACCGCGCAGGATGGGTGCCGAAAGGTCGACGATGCCGCGCACGAAATCCGAGGCCGCCTCGTGGTGGCCGCGATCGCGCACGACGTTCGCACGCTCGACGAAGGTGTCGGCCGCTTCGCCCTTCAGGCGGCAGCGTTTGAGCCACACGCGGCGTACTTCTTCGCTCTGGTAGGCGAACAACACCAGGCCAGAGGTGGCGCGCGCGATCTCGCGCCGGTAACCGATGCGGACGGAGAAGCCGAGATCGCCCGGGCGCTCGATGCGCGTGATCACGACGATCTGGTCTTCGGAGGCGACCGCGATATGGCAGGACTGCCCGATGTCGTGGCTGAGCTTGCGCATGTTGGGCAGGGCGGTTTCGACCAGCGAGCGCACTGGCGCCTGCGCCATCGCGAGCGCGAACAGTTTGTTCGTGAGTACGTAACCGGTGCCGTTGTCCGAGGTCGTGATGAATCCCTTGAATTCCAGCACCTGCAGCATGCGGAACAGTTCGCCCGACGAGCGGCCCAGCCGCTGTGAAATGGCGGACAGGTTCAACGGCGACTTCTCCGCCGCGAGCAGCTCGATGACATCGAGTCCCTTTTCGAGCGCGGGAGCACGGTAACGACTCGTGCGGGCGTTGGAGTCCTGGGCGCTGGCGCGCGGCGGGCCCGATTTGGTGGTCATGGTTTCTATAGTTCTTGTGGTGCTGACCGGCGATGGATTCTGCCCGTAACCCGACTCCCCGTTAAGCGCCGCCGCACCGGGCGCGGCTTCAGAAACCTCTTGATCTTGGTTTTTCATTAGAGCATTGTACTTTTATTCGGGAAATCATAGTCGGAATCGTGTTGCCGCAGATCACTCGCGCTGTCGAGCCTGCGGCCTCGATAGAGCCGGAAGGCGAGAACCATCGGCGCCCCCACGACGCGGGTTCTCGCTTTCCGGCGATTTCACGGCAATCAAAAACACACACGCAGATTGAAAATGCAGCGCATCGGCGTTCTGATGCGCGCTGTCCGAAAAAAACCGGGGGGTTCATGAAATTTCTGACGACTCTGTCGAGTATCGTGCTGCTCGCGGCCTGCACGGCCAAGGCGCCCGAGGGCACCTTCACCCAGAATGAGAATGGCGTGATCGTCACGCCCGCCACGGGCGTCGCCAAGCGTGTGCGGCTCGAAGTGCGTGGCGAGGGCATCGTGCGCGTCACGGCCGTCGCGGATGAAAAAATCGACGCTCCGCAGAGCCTCATGGTAGTTGCGGCGAGCGGCGCAAAACCCGAATTCAAGGTGACGAAGGTCGACGACGACGTGCAGGTCGCGACCAAACAGATCATCGCGCACGTGTCGCTCGCGAGTGGCTCGGTGAAGTTTACGGACACGGCTGGCAAGACGCTGTTGGAAGAAACCGCGGCGCGCGTGATCGGCGCGGGAGTGTCCCAGCGTTTCAATCCTGGTACCGACGAAGCTTTCTTCGGCATGGGTCAGCATCAGAACGCGCAAGCGAATCTCAACGGCGAAGACGTCGAGATCGCGCAGCACAACATGGATATCGGCGTGCCGTTCGTGGTGTCGAGCCGCAACTACGGGGTGCTCTGGGACAACAATTCCATCACGCGCTTCGGCAATCCGAAGCCGTATGGCCTCGCGTCGCGCGATCTGACGATACGCGATGCTTCCGGCAAGGAAGGCGGCTTCACCGCGCGCTATTCGATCGGCGGCGTGCAGAAACTCGAGCGCGTCGAGAAAGACATCAACTACCAGTACATCCGCGACCGCTTCAATTGGCCGAAGGAATTGCTGACGGGCAAGGAACCGCCGACCGGCGCGCCGCCTAACATCCTGCCCGACCAGGCCGTGACCTGGGAAGGCACGGTGGAATCGGCGCTCGCCGGCGTGCACAAATTCCAGCTCTACGGCAGCAGCTACTTCAAGGTGTATGTCGACGACCAACTCGTCCTCGACCGCTGGCGCCAGAACTGGGCCGCCTGGTATCACAACTTCGATTTCACGCTGACCGCCGGCAGGCCCGCGAAGATCAAGATCGAATGGATTCCGAACGACGGGTATATCGCGCTGCTGCACAGCGATCCGCTGCCGGATCCGGAGCGCCACTCGCTCACGTTCACGTCGGACGCCGGCAAGGCGGTGGACTATTACTTCGTCGCGGGTGGTTCGCAGGATGAGGTCATCGCGGGTTACCGCCAGCTCACCGGCAAGGCCGTGATGCTGCCGCGCTGGGCCTATGGGTTCTGGCAGAGCCGCCAGCGCTACACGACGCAGGCGGAGTTGTTAGGCGTGGTGGCGGAATACCGCAAGCGCAGGATTCCGCTCGACAACATCGTGCTGGACTGGTTTTACTGGAAGGAAGACCAGTGGGGTTCGCATGAATTCGACCAGACGCGGTTCCCGAACCCGAAGGGCATGATCGCTAAGCTGCACCAGCAGAACGCGCACTTCATGATCTCGGTGTGGCCGAAGTTCTATCCCGCCACGGCCAACTACAAGGAGCTGGATGCCGCGGGCTTCATGTACCACGGCAACATCGAGGCGGGCGCGAAGGATTGGGTGGGGCCGGGCTACACCTCGTCGTTCTACGATCCGTATTCGAAGCCCGCGCGCGACATGTACTGGGCGCAGATCAACAAAAACCTGAACGTGCTCGGCGTCGATGCCTGGTGGATGGACGCGACGGAGCCCGATCCGCACTCGAACCTCGATATCGATTCGATCAAGGCGCGCATTGGACCCACGGCGATGGGACCGGCCGAAAACTACTTCAACACGTACGCGCTGATACACACCGAGGGCGTGTACCGCGGCTCGCGCGAGGTGAATCCGGACAAGCGCGTGTTCATTTTGACGCGCTCCGGCAATGCGGGCATCCAGCGCCATGCATCCGCCGTGTGGAGCGGCGATATCGCGTCGCGCTGGGACGATCTGTACAACCAGATCTCCGCCGGCGTGAGCATCGGATATGCGGGTCTGCCGAACTGGACGTTCGACATTGGCGGTTTCGCGAACGAAGGTCGGTACAGCACGCAGAAGCCGACCGCGGCAGACTTGGACGAGTGGCGCGAGCTCAACCTGCGCTGGTTCCAGTTCGGCGCGTTCGCGCCGCTGTTCCGCTCGCATGGCGAGTACCCGTTCCGCGAGATCTTCAATCTTGCACCGCAGAATTCCAAGGAGGGCTCGGAGGTCTACGACAGCCTCGTGTGGCACGACCGGCTGCGTTACCGCCTGTTGCCGTATACCTACACGGTGGCCGCGGACACCTTCCACCATGACGGCACCATCATGCGCGGCCTGACCATGGACTTCATGGCCGACGCGGCGGCGCGCGACGTGCGCGATGAATATCTGTTCGGCAAGGCTTTCCTGGTCGCCCCGGTGCACAAGTACCAGGCCCGGACCCGCGCGGTCTATCTACCCGCCGGCGC
>Ga0193752_1001339_pt1 | contig 20639 bp, 19 predicted proteins | sample H1c1metaG_FD_144924 | JGI IMG/M metagenome (GOLD analysis project Ga0193752, IMG submission 144924) | Soil microbial communities from a riparian zone of the East river system, Colorado, United States - H1c1 | ecosystem: Environmental > Terrestrial > Soil > Riparian zone | place: USA: East River...
AAAACCTCCTTCACTTCCTCCGGCGCTGTATTCAATAAAAATAATTCCATCTGCCTTTCTTCATCCTTTTTAGAAAAAACTGTTTCTCTCTCATAAAAAGAAACACAGCCATTGTACAATTGCCAATGGCTGTGTTCGTCATATTGTAACCTGCAGCCGGTATAGCCCAAAACAGATGGAGTGCTCACTTCTTTATTGCTTAAGGAAGCATGTTGCCAGAGCACCATCCATTTTTTTTGCTGTGCTGCGGTAAGTTCCCACTCCGGGTTTCGCCTGCCTGAAAAAAGCAGGACAGTAGCTTTCCATTTTGTATTATCCGGCTTCAATTATCTTTAGGTTATTATAAAACGTCCGTGAATTACCTGCATAAAAGTACAGAAGTTAAGATAAGGACCACGGTCGCAAGTGCGTGGGTCTGTAATGATATTGCCCGAGTTATCAAGCAGTGTAGCAGGCCAATGCCCGGGCTTGTGGCTCCAGCGGCCATTGGGCCCCTTGCGGTACCAGTGATAATCGCCGGGGTAAAGTACAAGTGCTACCAGGTGGCCGGGAGATATGCATTTATTATCCTGGTTGGGTTTATCAACCAGCCCATCGGATATAGCTCCTTTTTTTACACTAATGGCAGGTGCCGCTACATCGCAGGCCGAAAAGGTGGTGTATTTCTGGCCGGTTGCTTCGCCGGGCTGGGCAAAACTATCGCTGCGGTAATTGGTGCCGTAGTTATAGCAGTTATTACTATCCTGTATAGCAAAAACGTTGTTCCATGCGGCCAGGTCTGTTGCCGGTGCACAAGGGCAAACCGGCCTTAGTATTATATCGTCCCTGAAGATGTCAATATTCTTTAAATAATTATCAATGTACAGTTTCCTTTTATCTATATATTGTTTCAGCTGCATTTCTGTTGTCCTGCGCAGGTCAGGAATATCTTTTGCATCACGCAATTTTTTAAAATTGTCAAACAAAAAAGATTCCAGCCCGCCTTCTGCCTTTGCAGCTTTACCATCTGCATATACCATATCGTGTGCATAGTGCAAAAGCTGCGGCATATCTGCAACCAGTTTTTTGCCCTGTTGTTCAATAGTAAGGCCACGATAGCCCAGCACTGAAGGAAAGGGTGCTGTTTTTTCTGTTACTTTTTTAAGTGTGCCAAAAGAAAGTTTTCTAAAAAGTTGTTTGGCAGTTGCATCGTCCAGCATGATATAAGGGTCTTCCCTTCCGCTGAACATGCTGAGTGTTAGTTTAACCGGCATAAAATGTTTTTGAGATGAAATAATCAGCCCAAAATACACAGATTGCTACTGGAGTGCAATACCCTAATAGTGGTATGCCGGATCAAAGTGGTAAAACTTAGCTTTCTTCTGGTTTCTCCACCACGACTTTCTTTTTAAACAACCTGTCTTTCAATCCTTTTCCCGAAGCAGTAAGCCTGTTATGTGTGGTAAGATAATGTATGACCTTATGCTCAAGCCAGTGATGTAATGGCAATAAAATGGCTGCCAGTAATATCATAAAAGCAAGGTCTTTCCAGGGTTCGCCATCTGTAAGGCTGTAGATATTCTTTTTAAAGATGAGAAAGATGAATTCGAAGAACATGAGGAAGGTAAAGAAGCCAACCAATTTTATAGTTGTTACAGAAACTTTAAACATCCCCATCATCACCATTAAAATAAACAGGCTTGTTATACCAATGGTAATAAGCATGTATTGAATGTTATGTCGCTTACGCTTTTTTTCCTGTTGTTCTTTATTCAGCCTTTCCTGGCGCTGCTGTTCATCGGCCACTTCTATTTGTAAGAGGTCTTTTTCTTTGCCCAGTTTATCCAGGCTATCCTTGTATTTGTAATTGAGTGATGAATAATAAAATGCCTGTTTATAATCGCCTATGGCCTGGTAAAGCGAATCCAGCTCAACAGCTACAAAACTCATCGTTTGCAACTGGCCAATTCCATCTGCCAGTTGTTTGGCTTTCAATAAATACTCCAGCGATTTGTCGTACTCCTTTGTTTTTTTATGCAGCAAACCCAACTGGTAATAATAACTGAACTGGTTGCCGCCGCTAACACCATTCTCAAAGAACGGTGCAACCTTAGCATAATAATATTTTGCAGAATCGTAGTTGCCCAACTGTGTATAGATATAACCATAGGACTGATCGACAAAATGCCCGAAATTAACAGCTTGTAAAAACTGTATTAACTGGGGATGTTCATTAAAATAATTCAATGCCTTTTGGGGTTGTTGGGCAGCGAGGTAATTATTTACAATGCTGCGATGGGCCATGGCTTTTATCGGTTCAAATTTCAATGAATCGGCCAGCCTTAATGAACGCTCATAATAAGTGGTGGCCATATCATAATTTTTTTTGGCAGTGTACAGGTCGCCGATCTTTGTAAGGTCCTGCACTTTACTGTAACCTGATTGGCCTGTTTTTATAAGATCGAGTTTATCAAAAGCCTTTACCTGGTAGTCAATGGCTTTGTCGTAATCCTCAACCACGCTGTAAAAAGAAGAGAGGTTACTGTAACCGGATCTCAGCAACGGATTGTTTTTTTGATCCTCAGCCAACCGCAAAGCATTCATGTAGCTTTTAAGTGCCAGTATCTTTTCATTTTTGGATAAGTAAACAGAACCATATTCTAAATGCACCCTTGTAAGAAGGCTATCATTTTTTAGCAGGTTAACATAAGAATATGCCTGGTTGCAATAATTCAGGGCTTTCTCGGCATCCGGTATAAACCTTGATATCTGTGATAAGAACAGGTAAGCACTTACTATCTGCTCGTCTAATTTATTCTTACGGGCCAGTTCGAGCCCCTGGTTGTAATAATCAATGGCTTTGTCAATATTATCTTTTCTTCCCGCCAGGTAAGAATAGCGTTCGCCGTTTGTAAGCAATGCTTTTACCATCAGTTTCCGGTCGCGGCTGGCTTCTGCAACTTCAATCATTTGCAGGCCGTATTTATCTGCTTCAGGCAGGTTGATGTTCATGAGCGTACGGCTGAGCAATCCCAATATCTCTATCTTTTTTTCAGTACCGGTTGCTTTTGCCAATTCTCTTTTAAGAGAATCTATTACAGCGGTTTGAGATATTGCCGTTGTGGCAATAAATGAAAGCAGCAGGATGAAACATAATTTTCTCATGCTTCAAATTAATCAATTTTGCCAATAAATCTATATGGGGAGAAAATAACATTGCCAAAGTTTTAAACTTTGGCAATGCTTGTAAGATCAATTAAAATCATCTTCATTAAAATCTTCTTCACTGAAATGTTGTGTGCCGATGTTGAGCATGCTGCCCATCAGGTCCTTGAATTCAATTTTACCTTCCAGTATCTTTTTACTGATGAGCGAATGCGCTGCCAGTCCATGTAACACAAATTCCATCAGTAATGCATTTTCTTTATCGTTGGCAGCTTTAAAATATTTTTTTACCAGTGCATGTAATCCGTCTACTTTATACAATAGCTGCACTTTGTCTTCGTCTTTTGTTTCAAAGAAATTATTGAGTGTATTGCCTGCATCAAACCAGCGGGTGATGGCTTTGTAAGGATTTTCTTCCGGTACAACTTCTTTGCCTCTTTTCTTTTTTAAAGTATCGGGGTTTGGAAAATACAGTCCGAACTGTGTACGGATAGAGCGCTCCAGCAAATTAAATGCAACCTGGTAAGGCCCTTCCTGTTCTCCCTCATAAACCAATTCTATTTTACCGGTTATCGAAGGAATGATGCCGATCAGATCACTGAGCCAAACCTGTGTTTCGGTTTCGTTATTGATCAGCGCTCTTCTTTCTGCAGCACTGATGGCATTTTCATATGCACTGATACTGAGCCTGGCGCTTACGCCACTTTTTTTATCAACCAGCTCGCTGCCCCTTGCTTCAAATGCAACCTGCTCGATCAACCTTTTAATAAGATCGCTCACTTTTACTTTTTGCTGCTGTGCTTCATTGATGGCTGCTTCCTGTTCGGTTATTTCCAAAGCTGTCTCAAGCGTTTTTGGATAGTGTGTTAAGATCTGGCTTTCGATCCTGTCTTTTAATGGTGTTACAATGCTTCCTCTATTTGTGTAATCTTCAGGATTGGCAGTAAACACAAACAACACATCGAGCGGCAACCTTAATTTGAACCCACGAATCTGCAGGTCGCCTTCTTCTAAAATATTGAATAGTGATACCTGTATCCTTGCCTGCAGATCTGGTAATTCATTAATTACAAAAATGCAGCGGTTGCTGCGGGGTATGATACCATAATGCAAAACCCTTTCATCTGCAAAACTGAGTTTAAGATTAGCCGCTTTTATCGGGTCAATGTCGCCGATAAGATCGGCAACACTTACGTCGGGTGTGGCTAATTTTTCCCCGTAACGCTGGCTGCGGTGTAACCAGGCTATCGGTGTATCATCGGCTTTTTCTTCTACCAGGTCTATGGCATATCGTGAAACGGGTTGTAACGGATCATCATTGATCTCGCTGCCGGCAATCATGGGAATGTATTCGTCCAGCAGTTCGGTCATCTGCCTTGCCATACGTGTTTTTGCCTGTCCACGCAGGCCTAAGAACAAGATATTATGTTGAGATAACAATGCTCTTTCTGTATCGGGTATTACCGAATCTTCGTAACCCAATATGCCGGGGAAAGGATTTTCTTTTGCCTGGATCTTTTTGATAAGGTTTTCACGGATCTCCTGTTTGATGCTTTTGGAAACGTAACCGCTCTTTTTTAATTCGCCTAGTGTTTTGATCTTTGTACTGTCCATTTTTTATTTTCCTTTATAAATATTGATGATCTTCATTTCTGCGTCTGTTGTTTTTGCTTCATCATAGTGACTGGCAGGGATCTCGTTTACTGACATTGCTTCGAGTATGTTTATTGTATTACCATATGTTGAACCCTCAGCAGATTTGATAATGAACATGAGCTCATCGGGATTGGTGATCTCTTTATATTTTTGTACCAGCTTTGCCACTTTATCATTATCGGTTCTCTGCATAGTATATTTAAAGGCCCCTGTATAATAATAGATCTCGTTATTGCCTGTAAGAATAAATGTTATGGTAGCAGATGTGTCTGCATTTATTTTCGTAGAAAAAACAGGTTCCTCCTGGTTCAATATAACCTCTTTAGAAGCTGGGGTTTCCGGTGAAACCAGGTTCTGTATTTTGGATTTGTTGTGATCATAAATATACATCGCCCCACGGGCTATCAATACAACTACAATAAGGAAGGTAGCTACTTTATTCATTGCATTTTTTTTGGTTTATCAAGTGAAGCAAAAAAGAGCATTAAAACCTCAGGCAAGACCTTTTTTACTCATTTCTTTTATTTAAAATTATTTATACTTTCAATTTCTTTATCAGTGATATCAGTTTCAGCATAATGTCCGGCAGGTACATTATTTATTGTCATTTGATCCAATATGGCGATAGCATTTTTGAATGTAGCAGCTTTGTCTGTTTTTATAATGAACATTAGATCTTTTGCATTGGTCTCAGTATTGCATTTTGTTATTAATTCACCTACTTTATTAAAATCAGTTTTACTGAGAACGCCATTAAATTCTCCGGTGTAATAATAAATATTATCATTTGCGGATAATAAGAAAGTAACAGCGCTTTTATAATTTACTTCACTACCTTTTTCCGGCTTTGGTTCAGGTAAATTCATTTGCATTGCTTCTTCGCTGGGTATAGTTGTGTAGTAAACAAATTCTTTTACAATTAAAGCCACAGCTAAAAAAATTGCAAGGCATAAGATAATAATTGTTTTTTTATTCATTAAATAGTATTTAGCTTAATTTCAATACACCGTCTTTCTCTTCCCGCTTTCAAAATCCTTAAATATAAATGTTCCCAGTTTATCCAATCCTGCAAAGAAAGCTTTGCCATTGTTACACTCCGTAAATTCCTGTACAAATTTTTGCAGGTAAGGATCGGTTGCTATCATAAAAGTGGTGATGGGGATCTTTAATTTTTTGCATTGCGTAGCCAGGCTCATGCAACGGTTTAATATCTTCCTGTCAACTCCCCAACTGTTTTTATAATAACGTTTGCCAACTTTTAAACAGGTTGGCTTGCCATCGGTTATCATGAATATCTGTTTGTTAGGATTACGTCTTCTTCTTAAAATATCCATTGCCAGTTTAAGCCCGGCAACGGTATTGGTATGATAAGGCCCAACCTGTAAATAGGGGAGGTCTTTTATTTCAATGGGCCAGGCATCATTGCCAAATACTACAATATCCAGTGTGTCTTTTGGATATTTAGTTTGAATGAGTTCGCTTAACGCCATCGCCACTTTTTTTGCCGGCGTTATCCTGTCCTCTCCATATAAGATCATAGAGTGGGAGATGTCGATCATTAATACAGTAGATGTCTGCGATTTAAAATCGGTCTCCCTTATTTCCAGGTCGTCTTCCTGCATTTTAAAACTATCAATGCCATGATTGATCTGTGCATTGCGGATAGAATTGGTAAAATCGATCTGCTCCATTGTATCGCCAAACTGGAAGGGCCTGGTCTCGGGATTTATTTCATCGCCGCCGCCGGGTTTAAAGGTTTGGTGATTGCCATGCTTTGTTTTTTTCAGTTTGCCAAAGATCTCTTCCAGGCTTTTTTTACGGATGCTTTGCTCGGTTTTGGGAGTGATCTTTATCTCACCTTTTTCGTTCCCATCATCAATGTATCCTTTTGATCTCAGGTCGTCAATAAAATCGCCGATGCCATATTCGTTGTTGGTGAGTTTGTATTCTTTATCCAGTTCATTCATCCATTGCATGGCTTCATTAAAGTCGCCATTGGTGTAGGTGAGTAATTGCAAAAAAAGATTGAGCAAAGTCTCGAAGGGAGATTTGCCATTTGTATTGGGGTCGAATTTTGAAAAGTTGTAGCCTAACAAGGATGTTAATAATTAATGGTTAATTGTTCAAGCGCAGATCTATTCTGCTGCTTTGTAGTTATCTAAATTACAAAACATTTAAGTGTATCATTTTGTTTGAATGTTAAATAAATAATCCCCCTGGTTTTAGCCAGGGGGATCTGCAATTTTGAATTATTTCTCTATTTATTACTTCGGAGTATCGCCAGGCTTAACAGGAGTATTGTTTATTGTTCCCGATCCTGGTAATTCTTTCATACTGGATTGCATTTTGTATTGCTGTTCAAGTTGCATGATACGCATCAGGAACTGTTCAGCGGTATTCTTATCACCGCCTTTTCTACCGGATTGATCTGCGATATAATCAAAAGAACCAAGCCTTTTCTCATTAAGTCCGTTATAATAAGCGACCTGCTGCTCAAGATCTTTTTTCAGGCTTTTGGTTATACGGGCTGCTAATAGGGTGTCATCTGCAGCGTAAGAAGCCTGCAACATCAGCAGCGAAATATAATTCTGTTGCTGGTTGCGGCTAACCATACCATAAGGGAAATTCTCTTCCAGCATCATTTTATCAGCCTTATTCAGCATTTTACGGGCTTCTTCTTTTTTATTGTTTTCAGCTAACGACATTGCTGCAGTAGCATAAGCCATACGGATGCTATTTAAATGGCGACGGTTCTCTTCATCAAAATAAACACCTGGCTTGTCTGCATTTCCCGAAGCGAATTTAGACATCATCTTATCATAAACCCAGGGATCGTTCACAGGGCTGTTGGCAACAGGCACCAGGCGATAAGTAAGTCCATCCTGGCGTATATAGTTTTGAAGACCGAGTCCTGCTGCATCCTGGGATGTAAAGTAGATAGGGCGTTTCCATTTATTGGCAGCGATCATGTTTAAAATGGCTGCATCATTTTTAAATAAAGCAGATTTAGAGATCTCAAATACAACCTGTGATACCACGCTGTCAGTTGCATTCACAGTTCCGTTCTGGCGAACAAGATTTACATCAACCGGAATAGAAACCCTTTTTGTAGGGAATATATTAATGTTACGCTCATCCCTTCCTTGCTCACCTTTTGTAGGATCGTCGCTACCGGCAAAATCTTTCATCATGGTATAGAGGTCCATTGGCTGTGCCGGATCAGTAGTTATTCCTGCTCTTGTCCTGTACTTATTCAGGAAAGCAGGATTGTTGCCATACAAACTTTCGGGCGAATAAATAATATCACGATTAGAGCCTTCAATTTGTGCGGCACTCCATATTGGATCGATCGGATCACTTTCATTCAGTTTATAACGCAACTGGTTAATGTACCAATCGGTGCCCAGTAAACTTGAATTGATAACACGGATATCGGGGCGTATGCCCTGTACTTCCTGTGCATACCAGAGTGGGTACGTATCATTATCTCCAAAAGTGATGAGTATGGCATTCTTGTCGCAACTCTCTAAATAATCCCTGGCCAGGTCACGGGCTAATGTTTTATTGCTCCGGTCATGGTCATCCCATTCCTGGCTTGCCATTAACACCGGCACTGCCAATAAGCATACAGCACCTGCAACAAAGCCTGCGGTCATCCTGTTTTTAATGAAAGATGTAAATAATTCTTTCACGTACAATACACCCAGGCCTATCCAGATAGCAAAGGCATAAAAGGATCCTACAAATGCATAGTCACGTTCACGTGGCTGGTTACCGGCCTGGTTTAAGTAAAACACAATGGCCAATCCCGTAAAAAAGAAAAGCAAGCCAACAACCAAACCATCCCTTCTGTCTTTCATTACCTGGAAAACCAGTCCCAGTATGCCTAATATTAAAGGAAGTGCAAACAGCTTATTATTGGCCTTGTTGTTTTTTAAACTGTCTGGCAGTGTATCCTGATCACCCAGTCGTGCATTATCGAAAAATCCGATACCGGTTTTCCAGTTTCCGTCTCTCACATTGCCCATATTTACCCCTTGTATATCATTCTGTTTGCCGGCAAAATTCCATAGAAAATAGCGCATGTACATCCACCCAACCTGGTATGAAGCCGCAAATGCTATATTTTCTCCCATGGTAGGGGCTCTTTCCCAATTTCCCTGTTGATCTTTTCCGATACCCATCCATCCTGCATAATAATCGGCATGGCCCTGGTCATTACTTTGGTCCCACATGCGTGGAAACAAATGCATATCGGCAGAATTATAAACATATTCTATCTTCTGGCCGTTCTTCTCATATTTGCCATTACTTTTTATGTAGGTTTCAGTTATTTTAGTATCCTCTGGCTGCGCAGTAAAATCCTGTCCATATAAAATTGGCCAGTCACCATATTGTTCACGACTTAAATAACCAACTAGACTTACCGGGTTATCTACATTAAACATATCCACTGATGGATCTGCACTTGAACGTACCAATGTGGTGAAGTAGGTTGAGTAGCCCAACAACATAAACACAAAACTCCAGAGGCCTAGTTTGAGGAAGTTCCAGTTTTTCCTGGCTGCGATCCTTAAGCCCAAAAAGATCAGGAATCCTATAAATACGAAGAAGAATGCAAAACCTGAATAGTAAGGCAGGCCAAAACTATTAACGAATAAGATATCAAAGTTGCCGGCACCTTTAATGGTCCATACCACCACAGCTTTTTGTACAAGGCCGGTAATACCACAACCGATCAGGAAGGCCCAGAATGTGCCCCATTTGGTGATCTTGTCATAACGCTTATAATAATAGATCATTACAATAGCGGGGATGGTCAATAAGTTCAGTAAGTGAACACCGATGGATAAGCCCATCAGGTAAAATATCAGGATTATCCAGCGGTCGGCTTTTGTAAAATGCCCTCTTACGCCTTCTTTTTGCTCCACATCTACATTCTGTTCCCACTTTAAAATGGCCCAGAAAACCAGGGCTGTAAAAAATGATGACAATGCATATACCTCGCCTTCAACAGCGCTGTACCAGAAAGAATCTGAAAAAGTATAAGCCAATGCACCAACTATACCTGCAGCCATGATACCATAGGTCTTTTCATTGGTTAATTCTGTTCCGCCTTTGGTAACGAGTTTACGTGCAAAATGCGTAATGCTCCAGAATAAGAACAGGATGGTAAACCCACTGGCCAGGGCGCTCATGAGGTTGCCACCGGTTGCTGCATTTTCCGGACCAAAAGGTACCATGAACAGGCGGCCGATCAATACAAATAAAGGGGCTCCGGGCGGATGTGGGATCTGTAGTTTATAGGCGCTGGATAAAAACTCACCACAATCCCAAAGACTGCCTGTGGCTTCCATTGTCATAATATATACGGCGCATGCAATAATGCAAACGATCCATCCGGTAATGTTGTTGAGGCGTTTAAAGCTCATAAATATGATTTGGTTATAGGTTGGCAAATATAAATTAGTTTGTGGTTAGAAGGTGGCCGTTTGTGGATTTTTTTACCTCATCCTCCTCCTGAGCTATGCTCGTTCCTTTACAAGGAACTCCTAAAGGGAGAAGGAGCGGTACATTTAACATCTTCAAACTGCTGTTCTTCCTCATCAACTTTCTTTCATTATTCAGCAAAAATGTAAGCATTAACTTTATAAAAAACATAATCTTCTCATTGTTCTTCCAGTTCCCTCTCCTGATGGAGAGGGGTTGGGGTGAGGGCCTTATCTTCGCATCATGAAAAAAGCCCTGGTACAATTGCATATTGCTGTTTTTTTGGCGGGCTTTACGGCTATCCTGGGTAAGCTGATTACACTCAATGAAGGCTTATTGGTTTGGTTCAGGCTTTTTATTACGGTTGTAACATTGGGAGCCATTTTATTCTTCAGAAAGCAATTGTTAAGAATACCATTCAAAGATGTACTTAAGATCTTTGGGGTAGGTGTGATCGTAGCCATTCATTGGGTTACATTTTATGGCAGTGTTAAATATGCGAATGTATCGGTGGCATTGGTTTGTTTTAGTGCTACGGGTTTTTTTACCGCTTTTTTTGAACCGCTTATTTTAAAAAGAAGAATTTCATTGGTAGAAGTAGGACTGGGCTTGATAGCCATTTTTGGGATCTATATCATTTTTGATTTTCATCCGCAATACAAGCTGGGTGTAATTTTCGGGATCATTTCTGCAATTGGCAGCGCTTTGTTTCCTATTTATAATAAAAGATTGTTGCTTACTTATTCTCCCAAAATACTTACGCTTTATGAATTGGGTGGGGGATTACTTGCATTAACTGTATTGGTTCCTTTTTATTTAATGCAATTCCCGGCTGTATATTATATACCCACAATTACCGATTGGATCTGGCTGCTGGTTTTAGCCTGGCTTTGTACCGTATTGAGTTTTGACCTGCAGTTGAATGCGTTGAAAAAAATATCTGCCTTCACCGCAAACCTTACTTATAACCTGGAGCCGGTTTATGGTATCATACTGGCTTTCATTTTTTTTAAAGAGAATGAAAACCTTAACCATGCATTTTATTTGGGTGTGGCATTGATCTTATTGGCAGTGATCTTACAGATGTTTCGGATAAGGCGGCAGTATAAGCAACACCCCGGCAGTTAATTTACAGGTAATCAATCTCAGTATCCATTTTTGCAAAGGTTTTGAACATGGCAAAAACACCGCAATATTTTTCTGTAGAAAGATTCACCGCTTTTATCATCTTGCTTTTATCTTCTTCGGCAAGTTTTATTTTGTAGGTGATCTTTACATAATTGTAGGTTTGGGGATGCTCAACGGTAAGTGCAGCATGCACATTTATGGTGAAATCGCTGAATTCCGCTTTCATTTTGTTCAGTATAGAAACGATATCGATACCGGTACAGCCAGCCAGTGCAGCCAGCATCAGGCGCTTGGGGCTGGGGCCGCTGTCTTCGCCGCCATCGTCTGCTGTGGTGTCCATTTTTACCAGGTGGCCATTAATATCAGCTGTAAAAGCCATATGATCCTTAAAAACGGTTGTTACTGAGTGTGTCTTCATAATATATTAGTATATCCTTTTTATTATTTTAGATCAGCAATATTAAGATTTGAACCTGAGTTTGTATTAAATTTACCCCTGAAAATCACCTTTATACACAATCCGGTTAAAATTGTGGGTAGATTTCGGCAAAAAATCAAAATTTCTTCCGTTTCAATCATTGATTATTAATATTTAACCTTACCTTTGCCGTCCAAAAATAAGCACTATGGCCAGAGTATGTCAGGTAACAGGAAAGAAGCCGATCACAGGAAACAAGGTTTCTCACTCAAATATTAAAACAAAACGCAGGTTTTTACCAAATTTGCAAACCAAAAGATATTTCCTTGCAGAAGAAGATAAGTGGGTAACCCTTAAAGTATCTTCAGAAGCTATCAGAACTATTAACAAAAATGGTTTGTTTTCAGTTGTAAAGCAGTTGCGTGCTGCTGGTGAAAAAATATAAACGTTAATCCGTTAATTGGTTAATCCGTTTAAACGTATTGACTGGCTAACAAATAAATAAACAACAATGGCAAAGAAAGGCAACAGGGTACAGGTTATACTGGAGTGTACCGAGCACAAAACAAGCGGTATGGCCGGCACAAGCCGTTATATCACTACAAAGAACAAAAAGAACACACCTGAGCGTTTAGAGTTAAAGAAACTTAACCCTATTTTAAAGAAGGTTACTGTTCATAAAGAAATTAAATAAGATCGTTAATCCGTTAATTGGCTAATACCGTTTAACAAATAAACTTACAATCATGGCAAAAGCAGCTAAAACCGCGATAAAAACAAAAGACCAGAAAGCAGCAGCTGAAGCAAAGAACTGGACAAAAGTAATACGTACATTACGTAGCCCTAAAACAGGTGCTTATACTTTTAAAGAAGCTATCGTACACAAAGACAAGATCAAGGATTACTTAGCCAGCTAAGTTTTTGCGGCAATAAAATACTATTTGAAGCTTTTCGATTTATCGGAAAGCTTTCTTAATTTTCGGGAGACAGGAAAACCGATATTGGATGCTTGATACTGGATGGGGCTCAATGGTTTAAATGCTTTTGTGTTTCAACATCCAGTATCAAGTATCCAGCATCAAGCAACAATCATCTATCATGGGATTATTCGATAAACTTTTCGGAAAAAAACAACAACAGGAATCGCTGAACCAGGGCCTGGAAAAGACCCGTGAAGGCTTTTTCAGTAAAATAACAAAAGCCATTGCGGGCAAAAGCACGGTAGATGAGGAAGTACTTGACGAACTGGAGAATGCATTGGTAAGTGCTGATGTTGGCATTGAAACCACTGTAAAGATCATTGAGCAGATCGAAAAACGTGTGGCAAAAGATAAATACCTGAATACTTCTGAGCTTAATAAAATACTGAAGGAAGAGATACAACATGTTTTGGTTTCGGCACCGCAGGACAGCAGTTACGAAAATTATGAATTGCCAGCCGGCCATAAACCCCATATCATTTTAGTTGTTGGTGTTAATGGTGTTGGTAAAACGACCACCATTGGTAAACTGGCGCATAATTTTAAACTGGCCGGTAAATCTGTTTTGCTGGGTGCCGCTGATACTTTCAGGGCCGCTGCGGTAGACCAGTTGACCATCTGGAGTGAGCGTGCAGGTGTTGCCATTGTTAAAAAAGAAATGGGCAGCGATCCGGCTGCTGTTGCCTTTGATACCGTAAACAGTGGTGTTGCAAAAAATGTAGATGTAATTATCATTGATACTGCAGGGCGCTTGCACAACAAAGCATACTTAATGGATGAACTTACCAAAATAAAAAGGGTCATTCAAAAAGTAATTCCTGAAGCGCCGCATGAAGTAATGCTTGTGCTGGATGGCAGCACCGGGCAAAATGCACTGGAACAGGCAAAACATTTTACAGCAGCTACAGACGTCACTGCTTTAACTATTACTAAACTTGACGGAACCGCCAAAGGCGGTGTGGTATTAGCTATTGCCAATCAATTTAAAATACCGGTAAAGTTTATTGGTGTTGGCGAAAAGGCAGAAGACCTGTTGGTTTTTGATAAGCAGGATTTTGTAGATAGTCTTTTTAATCTCACGTAATCTACTCCTCATTTGAACATTGAAAATTGAACATTGTGTATTGAACATTTAATTTTTAATCACAGTATTATTTACTAATGCTCAATGCACAATGTTCAACACTCAATAATCAAGTAAGTGCAAAAAAAAGCCCCTGTAGAAACAGGGGCCGGTTACCAAAACTAACTGCTTATGAGAAAATCTTTATTGTTTAATTTTTACAGTACAAATATCTATAGATTTCAGAAACGCTGCTGTTAAGAAAATACAAAACGCAGTTAAAGTAGCGTTAAAACGATTTGGCAGAGCAGCGCCGTTTACATGATTATGACAAAAAAGCCGCCCTCTTAAAAATGGGGCGGCCTTTTACTTTTATTGACTGAAACTTAACTTCCACCAAGTCCTCCGCCACCTCCTTCTGTCCTTTTATTTTCTTCTTCAATGGCTGATTTCCGCTGGCGTGCTGCTTTTATCTGGGCACTGCCGAAACGCACGCTGAAACTTAATTTGAACTGGCGGCTTTCAGGCTTACCATAGAAAGTATTTTGCTGACCGGCAAAATCTGAATCGCCCCTGAATTTTAGTGTATTAAAAATATCACCCACAGCAGCTTTTATATTGCCTTTTCCTTTAAAGATCGTTTTTTGTATACCGGCATCTATGCTATAAATAGATTTGCTTTTAAAAGATCCCTGCCATACAGAAGGGGAATTGTAAAAGCCACTTAATTCAGCTGTGATGGTTTTGCCCAGTTTAAAACTGTTCTGCATGTAAAAACTAACAGAAGCTACATCAAGGTCAACTTTCCTGATGTTGCCAGCCAGGTCAGGTATTTTGGCGTTATACATTGTATAGCTTGCGTTCACATTGGTAAAGAAACTATACCATTTGTATTGAAATGGATAGCTGAGATTAAAGCTTACAATATCCTGTGTTGCCAGGTTCTTTTTTGTAAGCAGGCTCTTTGACCCGGCAGTATCAGGTATCTGGGCAAACATATCTTTTACATGACTGTAATTTAGCCTTGTATTCAGTTTGTATTTATAGGTATTGGTGATGCCAAAACTGTTGGTGTATTGTGGCCTCAACTGTGTATTACCCTTCATATAAGTGTAATCATTCAACCTGAATTCAAATGGGTTAAGATCCTGGTATGCAGGGCGGTCAATACGCCTGCTGAAAGTAAGGCCCCATTGGTTCAATGGATTTTTATTAAAAGTAATAGCAGCGCTTGGGAATAAACCTACATAATTGCGTTTTATAGACGAATCAAAATTAGTGGGGGTTCCATTATTGATTATGCCTGTGGAATGCCCTTTTGAATTGGTATTTTCAACCCTTAAACCAGCCTGTATCATAAATCCTTTAAATGCACGGTTGTAATTCACGTATGCTGCATTAATGTTTTCGTCGTAAGAAAAACGGTTGCTTTCATTAGTGATCTTAGTGTCTTCAACACTGGTACGGTTGAAATTATTATCAGTATTCACGAAGCCGATCTTACCGCCATATCCCAGTTTTCCTTTTTTGAAATTTTGTTCATAATCAACTTTAAATGAAAAGATGGTGATATCGGTTGGTGACACCATACGGTTAGAAGTGCTGTATTGCTTTATATTTCCTGTACCATTATAATAATCATTTGGCTGCAACTGGTTATTACGCAGGTTGAAAAATCCATAGTCTGCATCAATGTTCAGTTCGCTACCACCTGTAACAGCATACCTGTAATTAACATTGAAGTTTACATTCGACCTGTTCATCTTATTATCACCCGTGGCAATCACTAAACGGTTTACCATGTTTGTAGGCCTGTATATGATCTTCATTGGCCCGTTAGTAAGTGTTCCATTGTCCGAAACATTTCCGTTTACAACCACTCCAATTGTGCTTTTTTTGTTTATAAAGTAATCCATGCCCGCTTTAAAATTGTGTGAACCATTATTGCGGTTGATGATATTATTTGATTGATCAAACAGGCTGTCTGGAGTTGTTCTTGTTGACCTGATGCTGAATTCATTTTTACCCCTGTTAAAATTGTAATTTCCAAATACATTCACTTTGGCATTGCGGTGGTTCAGCGAAATACCTGCATTGTATCTTGCATTGATCCCGATATTGTACCCGGCATTTGCTGATCCGTTTGTACCAATGGTTAAATTTTTCTTTAGCCTTATATTGATGATGCCGGCATTACCTGCAGCTTCATATTTTGCAGATGGGTTGGTAATGATCTCTATTGCTTCTATCTGTGATGACTGAAGTGATTTTAAAAAAGCAGCAAGGTCAGCACCAGCCAAGGGGCTTGGTTTACCATCAATGTAAACCCTTACACCGTTCTTTCCGGCCAGGCTCAGGTTGTCATCCTTGTCAACCATTACGCCTGGCGATTTACGCAGTAGTTCCAGTCCATCATTGCCCACAGCGTTAATAGTTCCTTCCACGTTTAAAATGGTTTTATCTGCCTTAACTTCTACCATTGGTTTTGCGCTGGAAACTGTAACCGTCGCCAGATCTTTGGTTGCAGGCTGGGTGGTAAGCACAGGGGCAGTTGCATTTTCATTTTCCTTCACTTCAAAAACGGCTGAACTGGTCTTTTTCATACCGGCAGATGTTGCAGTTACAAAATAAGTCCCCGGCTTTACAGGGGTGATCTCGTAAGTACCACTTGCATTGCTGACAGCTGTTTTTACCAGGCCTGAATCTTTGGCCCGCTGCAACATAACAGTAGCAGTGGCAAGGGGTTTTCCGGTATTGTCATTAACCTGCCCGCTTACTTTAGAGGGGCTTTGGGCAAAACCGGTGATCGTTGTAAATAAACTGACAGTTAATATCAGTAATAGTTTTTGTTTCATGGCTATATTTTATTGTTGTTTTTCAATTTTTTAATTTCCGCCGCAAGTTAGTCAAGTTCAATTGTAATGGGAATGTCATAATTCACGAATGTGCTTTTTTAGGGATGAATGGTATCTTTTTGGTCACAGATAGCGTTTTTCTGTAAACAGATCGTTTGCTTTCATTTTTGATGAAGACGTACCAGGAATCCGGATATTTTAAAACACTCGTTTTTAGGTATCATTCAACATATTCCAAAATATCTCCCGGTTGACAATCCAGTGCTTTACAGATGGCTTCCAGTGTACTAAAACGGACTGCTTTTGCCTTGCCTGTTTTTAGTACAGAAAGATTGGACAAAGTGATATCAACCTTTTCGGAAAGTTCATTCAACGACATCTTTCTTTTGGCCATCATTACATCTAAGTTTACAATGATTGGCATAGTTAAACAGTTAAATCGTTTTCGTTTTGGATATCTACTCCTTTTTTAAAAATAGTCGCAATAATATAAATTACAGCTCCCATTAAAATAAATGCCTGACTGTCTGCCCAAAACTGGTTCAGGTTATCGGTAACAAAACCGTGATGCATTAAATTTTTAGTTAACTGTCTGGCAATGTAACTTAACAGTCCAATTGAAAGGGTGTAATAACTAATGTTTAAAATTTGTTTCGCAACAAAACTGTTGAACGGTTTTGATAAATTCATTTTGTGCATTAGCCTGATTAGTGTGTAAAACAGGCAGGCTTTTGAAATTGAAATGATCAGAATAAAGCTATAGATGCCAAAAAAAGCTAATTTACTTTCTCTATACATCTGAATTAAGTCCAGCTTTTGATAAAGATTTTGGACAACTTCAGGCTTATACAGCGTGAAAAAGAAATTTACTATTAAGCCTCCGGCTTCGATGGATAAGCCGATAAAAATGAGCCAGGCCACAACATATAAGGCCCAAAATACGAAGTTGTTTGTTTTTGACATAATCGTTGAAATTTAGTTTGATCTGTCAAAGGTAATAAAAATATTTATTGATAAACAATAAATATTTACCTTTTTTAGAGAAATATTACTCTATTAGTAATAAATGCCTGGTAATCAGCTGGTTTGCTAATGAACGATTTTCCTAGCAGGCCGTTTTAAATTCCTCTATCTCGTTCAGGAACTTTTGCGCTTGTATTACGGGTACCTGTTCTGGATCGTTCTTTAACAGGTAGCTCACCCACTTTTTGTGCATTTTAAGAGGTGTAAGGTTTTTGTAAAGCCAGATAGTTAATATGGTAAAAAGCAGGGTGATGGGTACAGCTATCAAACAGAATTTAGTAATGGAGGCCTGTATCATTTCGGTGCTCCAAAACCAGGTTGTATAAAATGGTGTTTGCAGTAGTATGAACCGGTTATTAAATGTAGATGCCTGTAACCTGGCAAGTTTTTTTTGTGTGTCGGTAATACTCTGGCTGTAATCCAGTTCTTTAATAAGTGCAATATGCCTTATATAAGCAATAACGGCTGCAATTGTAATGAGCATGATCATGCCTACTGAAATTGTAAAATACATATTGCGTAACTGGTTTCCGTAAATAAGAACACCTAAGAATAAGGCCCATAAAACTCCCAGGATAACAGCCACCAGCTTTAATCTTGCCAATCCGTTGAGTTTTGATTGAGCCTTTTGTTTCTGCATTGACTCTATTATGAAAAGATTCTGTTTCATTGTCCTGTCAAGCTTTTCATCCTGTGCCTTCCAGAGGTTTCTTAAAGTGATGTCTTCCATGTCTTAATTATTTATTGTTGAAAATCTTTGTTTCAGTTTATCTTTTATCCTGCTGATACGTGTGGCTACATTTGTTTCAGTAATGCCCAGTATTTCGCTCATTTCACTATAACTGTTTTCTTCCAGGTAAAGGATCATTAAGGCTTTATCCAGTTCTTTCAATTCATTTATAAATTGTTGTAACAGGCCCTTATTCTTTTCCAGTTCAGAACTATCTTCCTTCCTGTCTTCAATTTCTGTATCCGGCTCACCCAGTTGAATAATAGCTTCATTTGCTCTTGTTTTGCGATAAAAAGTAATGGCCACGTTCAATGCCACCCTATACATCCAGGTAGAGAATTTAACGCTTCCGTTAAAATGATGAAATGATCTCCATAACTGATAGCTTATTTCCTGCGCCAGGTCGTCCCGGTCACTCATATTCTTACAATATGAATTGCATATCTTATAAATGATAAGTTTATGCTCCTGCAACCGGGTTAAAAAATCCTCTTTGTCTTTCTGTATCATCGATCCTAAATAACAGTATTTTCTTCATTATTCGCAGCAGGGCGTTAAAAATCACAGTTTCTTTCACATAGTTTTAAAAATGGCATTGAAAACAACGCAGTTAAAAAGCTTAACTTTGCCGCCAATTCCGATTGAATTTTATAAGTTATTCAACCGGAATTTACCAAAGGCTACACACAAAGGCTATTTGAATTTCAGCCTCGCACTTTAGCTTAAAATGAAATTCAGTTTGGTAAAATTATTATGAAGACAAAATCGATCAAAAAGGATAAAGTAAACATCATTACACTGGGTTGCAGCAAGAATATGGTGGATAGTGAAGTATTGAGCGGACAGCTGATAGCCAATGATATTGATGTGGTGCATGAGAACGCAAGGAAAGATCATAATATAGTGGTAGTAAATACCTGTGGATTTATTGAAAAGGCAAAGGAAGAAAGCATCAACACTATTTTACAGCAGGTAGAATTAAAACGCCGTGGCAAACTTGATAAGGTATATGTTACCGGTTGCCTGAGTGAGCGTTATAAAAACAACCTGGAAGAAGAAATACCGGAAGTAGATGCTTATTTCGGTACGATGGAATTACCGAATATTTTAAAAACCTTCGACGCAGATTATAAGAACGACCTGATGGGCGAAAGGTTATTGTACACACCGCAGCATTACGCTTACATGAAGATAAGTGAAGGTTGCAACCGCACCTGTTCTTTCTGCGCTATTCCGCTCATGCGGGGGCAACATGTAAGCCGCCCGATAGAATCGCTGGTGGATGAAGCCAAACGTTTGGTTGACCGGGGAGTAAAAGAAGTGATGCTGATAGCACAGGAACTTACTTACTATGGCCTCGATATCTACAAAAAAAGAGAATTACCAAAACTCCTGCATGCGCTTGCCGATGTAAAAGGTTTGGAGTGGATACGTTTGCATTATGCATACCCATCAAAATTTCCTATCGAGATCATTGATGCGATAAAAGAGAGGGAGAACATTTGTAATTACTTAGATATGCCTTTGCAGCATGCTGCCAACAACATGCTGCGACTAATGAAGCGACAGATTACCCGTGAAGAAATGGAAGACCTGGTAGGAGAGATACGCTACCGCATGCCGGACATTTGTCTGCGTACCACACTCATTGCAGGCTTCCCCGGAGAAACAAGAGATGATGTGGAAGAACTGAAAACCTTCTTACAAAAAATGCGTTTTGATAGGGTTGGAATTTTTACATACAGCCATGAAGAAGGCACCAGTGCACATGAACTGGTTGATAATATTCCTGCAGAAGAAAAAGAAGAAAGAGCACAGGAAATAATGGAAGTGCAGCAGGAGATAAGCCTGGAAAAGAACCAGGCCAAAGTTGGTAAAACATTTAAAGTGATCATTGATAAAAAAGAAGCAGGCCGCTATTTGGGCCGCACCGAGTTTGACAGTGTGGAAGTGGACAATGAAGTGATCATTCAAAGCAAAAAGAAATTAACGATAGGTGATTTTGTGAACGTGAAGATCACCAAAGCTTTTGACTACGATATTGAAGGTGAAGTAGTTTAACAAAATGGTAAATCAGGGATTATTGAAAATTGATTATTATTGAGTAATGATTAATACGCCAAAGCAAATTGCTTACGAAGCTACCGGGAGT
>Ga0193752_1001340_pt1 | contig 20636 bp, 17 predicted proteins | sample H1c1metaG_FD_144924 | JGI IMG/M metagenome (GOLD analysis project Ga0193752, IMG submission 144924) | Soil microbial communities from a riparian zone of the East river system, Colorado, United States - H1c1 | ecosystem: Environmental > Terrestrial > Soil > Riparian zone | place: USA: East River...
AGGCGCGCGGTACGTCGAGATGCTGCAGCAAGAGCTCGGCGGGCCGAGCGGTGCGCGCCCAGTCGGCGGTCTGAAGTCTCTCGAACAGGTCGTGTTGTTCGAGGGTGAAGCCAGCGGAGCGCGCACCCTGGACGAGTTTCTGGCGAGTCGGCACGGCATCGCAGCGAGCGCCGTGCTCGCGCGGGCTCGCAGCGTCCAACCCGAAGACGTCTCGGACATCCTGTTCACGTCCGGGACCACCGGCCGCCCCAAGGGCGTCGCGACTACGCATGGACAGAACATCCGCGCCTACCACGCTTGGTGCACGGCGGTAGGTCTGACAGCGGAGGATCGCTATCTGATAGTCAGTCCGTTCTTCCACGCGTTCGGCTACAAGGCCGGTTTCCTAGCCTGTCTGATGACCGGCGCGACGATCCTGCCGCACCTGGTGTTCGACCCTGCGCAAGTCTTGGAACGACTGCGCACAGAGTCGATCACGGTCCTACCCGGCCCGCCCGCGCTCTATCAGAGCCTGCTCGCGAACCCGCAGCTGTTAGCGGCGGCAGGCATCCCGCCCCTGCGGCTCGCGGTCACCGGTGCTGCCGTCGTCCCGCTGGAGTTGATCGAGCGCATGAAGCGGGAGCTCGGCTGCGAGACGGTGATCACCGGTTACGGGCTCACCGAAAGCTGCGGCATCGCCACCATGTGTCGAGCCGGCGATGACCTCCGCACGATTGCACACACCTCAGGCCGCGCGATCGAGGGTGTCGAGGTCCGCGTCGTCGACAGCACGGGAAACGTGATGCCAGCCGGCGAAGCCGGTGAGGTCCTCATCCGCGGTTACAACGTCATGCAGGGCTACTTCGAAGCGCCCGAGGCGACGCGCGAAGTGATCGATCGAGACGGCTTTCTCCACACCGGTGACGTCGGCGTGCTGGACGCGCACGGGAACTTGCGCATCACCGACCGACTGAAGGACATGTTCATCGTCGGGGGCTTCAACTGTTACCCCGCGGAGATCGAACGGGTGATCGCCGGCCACCCCGAGGTCGCCCAGGTGGCCGTAATCGGCATCCCGGATGCCCGTTTGGGTGAGGTAGGAATGGCGTTCGTAGTTCCCCGCGCGGGGACGCTCACGAGCGAACCGCACTGGAGCGAAACATTGGCCGCGTTCTGTCGAGCAAACCTGGCGAACTACAAAGTGCCTCGGCGTTATGCGATCGTGCCGCAGTTACCTCTCAACGCGTCCGGTAAGGTAGTCAAGCCAGAGCTACGCGCGTGTGCGAGCCGTTTGTGAGAGTTTGCTCGATAGACCTTGACGTGCAGAACGTGTTTCACTACCACCGTATTAGGCACTCGAAGCGAGCACTCCTCGTTGTTCTTCGTTGCCGCAAGCGTGCGACCAGCGCGCGAGTGGCACAACAAGCGGGAGCTCGGTTCACCGACTACACGACGCGGCCGGTAACTTTCGGACCAGCGATCGCTTAGCGAGGACACGCACATGGACAAGGATCGTAAGGACCGAATTCTCGACGTCGCAGTGGGGCTCGCCGCCGCCGGCGGTTACGAGAACGTGCGGCAGCGCGACGTCGCTGATCAAGCTGGCATCGCGCTCGGCACGCTGTACAAGAGTTTCACCAGCAAGGAACACATCTTGTCGGCCGCCCTGGCTCGCGAGGCGGACGAGCTCGAACGCCGACTAAACGCGCGTCCGCCCCAAGGTGACACTCAGACCGAGCGCCTGCAGGCACTGTTCAAGATCATCACACGTGCGATGTGTCACAAGCCCAAGTATGCCCGGGCAGTGCTGCGCGCGATGGCTTCGGGCCAACCGGAAGTCGCGGCGCACGTCACCGCCTATCAAGGGCGCATGAATGCGATCATCGGTTCAGCGATGGCAGGCGACGTCGAACAAGCCGAGATGGACAATCGCCAGTTGGCACTAGCCACGTTGCTCCAGCAGATCTGGTTCGCTTCGCTCGTCGCTTGGTCAGCCGGCATCTTCAGCCAAACCGATGTGACGACGCACATGAACCAGGCGATCGAATTGATCCTCGCGAGCCCAAAAGCGCGTGGATTGCAGCCTGTCCTCGCGCGTTGAAACACGTTTCACTCGCCGGTTTCGCGTGCTAGTTTGACCGCATCTCCCCGAGGTGCGCATGGCGATCGTCGAATCCGTGACAGTGAACAACGGTCGCGCGCGAAGACTGCGGCTCGAGAGTCCGGCGACACGCCAGACGATCGGTGAAATTGCGGTTCAGACTGCGGACGAAGTGCGCGCGCGCGTCACCGCCGCTCGCATCGCGCAACCGGCCTGGGCAGCGCTCGGCTTTCCTGCGCGCGCTGCAATCGTGCGCCGAGTGTTGGCGATCGTGCTCGCGCAATCGGAGCGCTTGATCGACGTCATCACGAGCGAGACCGGGCGCTCGCGCATGGAAACGGTGCTGATGGAGCTGTTCCCCGCCTGCGATTCGCTCGCTTACTACTCCAAACACGCCGAGCGACTGTTACGTGACGAAACTCCGGCCCTGCACTTGCTGAAGACCAAGAAGCTGGTGATCTCGTATCGCCCGCTCGGTGTCGTCGGCATCATCACGCCGTGGAACGGGCCGTTCGTGTTGTCGTTGAACCCGACGGTGCAAGCGCTGATGGCCGGCAACTGTGTGGTACTGAAGCCGTCCGAAGTCACGCCGTTCTCGGGCAAGCTCGTCGGCGAGCTGTTCAAAGAGGCGGGCCTGCCACCCGACGTGCTGAGCGTGCTCGAAGGCGATGGTTCGACCGGGGCCGCGCTCGTCGAAGCGGGCGTCGACAAGGTCTCGTTCACCGGCAGCGTCGCAACCGGCCGCAAGATCGGCGAAGCCTGCGGGCGCAACCTGATCCCGTGCACGCTCGAGCTCGGCGGCAACAATCCGATGATCGTGTGTCGCGATGCCGACATCCCGCGTGCAGCCAAGGGCTGCGTGTTCGGTGCGTTCTTGAACGCGGGCCAGTTCTGCTGCGCGACCGGCCGCGTCTACGTCGTGGATAGCGTGGCTGAAGCCTTCACGCGCCAGGTCGTCGACTACGTGAAGAGCCTGAAACAAGGCCAAAGTGGCGAATACGACTTGGGCCCGGCGATCTGGCCGAGGCAGATCGAGACGGTCGAACGACACGTCCAAGATGCACTCGCGAAGGGTGCGACCTTGCTGACGGGCGGCAAGCGCAATCGCACGCTCGGCGACTTGTACTTCGAGCCCACCGTGCTCACCGACGTCACGCCCGACATGTTGCTCATGCACGAGGAGACGTTCGGGCCCGTCCTGCCGATCGTGCGCGTCCGCGACGAAGCCGAAGCGCTCCGCCTCGCAAATCAATCGAGCTTCGGCTTGGCTGCAACAGTCTGGACTGACGATGCAGATGACGCGCTGCGCATCAGCAAGCTGATCGAAACCGGTTCGGTATGCGTAAACGACAGCTCGATCACCTACGGCGTGCACGAAGCGCCGTTCGGTGGGCGCAAGCAAAGCGGCTTGGGGCAAGTCCACGGGCCGACCGGGCTCAAAGGGTACTGCTTCGCGCAATCGATCGTGCTCGAACGCTGGCGCTTCGGTCAAGAAGACGCCTGGTACCCGTACACTCGCGACAAAGCCGACGCGATGCAGAAGGTCATGCACTGGTTGTGGGGCTCGCGCATCGGAAGGTTGTTCACATGACACATCTCAAAGTGGTGGTCGATCGGGATCTGTGTGAGGTGAATGGCATGTGTGCCAGCGTCGCGCCGGACGTGTTCGAGATCGGTGACGACGATCAACTGCGCGTGCTGTCGCCGCAGCCGTCCGCGGCAGCGATCCCGCGAGTGGAAGACGCGATGCGGCGCTGCCCGAAAGGCGCGCTCGCGCTGGCCGAGTCAGACGCGAGCGAATCCAGCGCCAAATAGCCCTGGACGATCCGAGTGAAACATGTTCTATTCACGGTACCGTGAATGAAGTGCTTTCCAGCGGGTACGTCCTCGAATACACGTATACCCGCAGTGTCGGCCAGGTCATCGGCAGGTTTCTCGCGGGTTTGCGCGACGGCCGCATCACCGGTGTGCGCACCGCGACCGGTCGCGTCCTCGTCCCTCCGACCGAGTACGATCCCGAAACCGGTGATGCGTGTGACGAGTTCGTCGACGTCGGTACGAGCGGCGTGGTCAAGACCTGGGCATGGGTCACCGAGTCACGCCCGCGTTGTCCGCTGCAGCGGCCGTTCGCCTGGGCACTAGTTCAACTCGACGGCGCCGACACCGCGATGTTGCACGCGGTCGACGCGGGCTCGATCGAGAACATGCGCACCGGCATGCGCGTGCGCGTGCGCTGGGCGGCCGAGCGTAGCGGGCGGATCGAAGACATCGCCTGCTTCGAGCCGGAAGCGGGGCAGCCATGAGCGGCGAGCCGATCAAGGTCGTCCCGATGCACGTACGGCTCGAGTACACGGTGACCGCCGGTTGCACGTATTCGCGCTATCTGCTGGCACTCGCAAAAAAGCAGATCATCGGTGGGCGTTGCCCGCGCTGCACCAAAGTCTACGTGCCACCCCGCGGCTCCTGTCCGACCTGCGGTGTGCCGACCGGCGAAGAGTTTCCGATCTCGCACGAGGCGACGGTCACGACGTTTTGCATCGTCAACATTCCGTTCGGCGCGATGCCGTTCCCGCCGCCCTACGTCGTCGCGGCGCTGCTGCTCGACGGCGCAGATCTTCCGATTTTGCATCTCGTGCGCGGCGTCTCACCGGATCAAGTCCGCATGGGTTTGCGCGTGCGCGCGGTTTGGGTGTCGGATGCCGAGCTCGCGCCCACGGTCGAGAGCATCCGTTGGTTCGAGCCCAATGGTGAGCCCGACGCAGACTATTCGACCTACGAGGCACACTTGTGATGGCTCGCCTCGATCGCAAGAATAGCCCGCGTCGCATCGCCGTAGTCGCGTTCGCACAGCTTCCGAACGTGCGGCGCGACACCGAACACGAAGAGACCGAGCTCGTGCTTCCAGTCGTGAACGCCGCGCTCGAAGCGGCGCGGTTGACGCGAGCCGACATCGGCTTCACGTGCTCCGGCAGCTCGGATTTTCTGCTGGGAAGGCCGTTTTCGTTCGTGTCTGCGCTCGACGCACTGGCGCCGTGGCCGCCCGCGAGCGAGTCGCACGTGGAGATGGACGGCGCTTGGGCACTCTACGAAGCCTGGGTGCGTTTGCAGTGCGGTGACGTCGACACCGCGCTCGTTTATGCGTACGGGAAGTCGTCGCTCGGTGATCTGCGTGACGTGCTCGCGCAACAGCTCGACCCGTATTACTTGGCTCCGTTGGTGCCCGACTCGATCAGCTTGGCCGCGCTACAAGCGCGAGCGCTGCTCGACGCCGGTGGCTGCAGCGAGCGAGACCTCGCGGAGATCGCTTCGCGGAGTCGCCGCGCCGCGCTCGACAATCCGTACGCGCAGGTGCGCAAGCAAAGCGACGTCGAAGAGCTCCTGGCCCAGCCCTATCTGGTCGCCCCGTTGCGCAAACACGACTGTCCGCCGATCTCCGACGGTGCGTGTGCAGTCGTCCTCGCCGCGGAGCCTGCCGCTCACCGCTGCAGCGAGCGGCCCGCGTTCATCACCGGAATGGATCACCGGATCGAAGCCCATTCGCTCGGTGCGCGCGACCTCACCCGGTCCAGCTCGACGCGGACGGCGGCGGAGCACGCCGGCGCGACCGGCCGCTTCGATCTCGCCGAGCTGCACGCGCCGTTCACGCATCAAGAGATCATCTTACGGCGCGCGTTGGGGCTGGCTCCCGACGTCGAGATCAATCCCTCGGGTGGTGCGCTCGCCGCAAACCCGATGATGGTCGCGGGCCTCGCGCGCATCGGAGAGGCCGCGATGCGGCTGTCGCGCGGAGCGGGGCGGCGCGGGATCGCGCACGCCACGTCGGGCCCGTGTTTGCAACAAAACTTAGTGTGCGTGCTGGAGACTGACTGATGGAGCCCTGTGCAGTCATCGGCATTGGCCAAACCCAGCATCGCGCGCGGCGTGAGGACGTCTCGATCCCCGGGCTCTTGCGCGAAGCGGCGATGCGCGCACTGTCAGACGCCGAGCTCACCTGGAAAGACATCGACGCGGTCGTGATCGGCACGGCGCCGGATATGTTCGAAGGCGTGATGATGCCCGAGCTGTTCCTCGCGGATGCGCTCGGTGCGGCCGGCAAACCGATCTCACGCATCCACACGGCCGGCAGCGTGGGCGGCTCGACTGCTTTAGTCGCCTCCCACCTGATTCACGCGCGCATTCATCGCTGCGTGCTCACACTCGCGTTCGAAAAGCAGTCCGAGAGCGATGCGATGTGGGCGCTCTCGCCGACGATCCCGTTTCAGCCGCAACTGACTGCCGGTGCAGGCGGCTACTTCGCGCCGCTAATCCGCGCGTACATGCGGCGTTCCGGCGCGCCGCGTCACATCGGGCATTTAGTCGCAGTCAAAGACCGGCTGAACGGCGTCAAGAACCCTTACAGTCACTTGAAGTTGCCGGAGATCGATCTCGCGAAGGTCGAAGCTTCACCGATGTTGTGGGATCCGATTCGCCACCTCGACACGTGTCCGTCGTCTGACGGCGCGGTTGCAATGGTACTGAGTGACGCGGCCGGCGCAGGCCGCACGCCGCGCCCGCCGGCTTGGATTCACGGCGGGGCGATGCGAAGCGAACCGGTGATGTTTGCCGGGCGTGACCAAGTCAATCCGCGCGCAGGCATCGACTGCGCGACCGACGTCTTCGCGCAAGCCAGCATCCGCAATCCGCGCCGCGATCTCGATGTCGCGGAGATCTACGTGCCGTTTTCGTGGTTCGAGCCGATGTGGCTCGAGAACCTCGGCTTCTGTGAACCCGGCGAAGGTTGGAAACTGACGGAGGCTGGTGTGACCGCACTCGACGGCGACCTTCCGATCAACCCATCGGGCGGTGTGTTGTGCACCAATCCGATCGGCGCGAGCGGGATGCTGCGTTTCGCCGAAGCCGCGTTGCAAGTACGTGGCATGGCCGGTGAGCATCAGGTCGACGGAGCGCGTAAAGCGCTCGGTCACGCGTACGGTGGCGGCTCGCAGTTCTTTGCGATGTGGATCGTCGGAAGCGATCCACCGTAAGCTTCGGCAAGAAGTCAGGCGAGCCGCGCACCGCTGCGCTTCTCTACGCAGACTTCGACAAGTACGCCGCATGGACCGAGCGCGTCATTCCAGTCGTGATTTGCGAGCCGATCTAGTCGCAGCTCAACAATTTCCCTAAGCGTGCGAGGTGGAAGTTGTGTCCTCCAAGGAGCAACTCGTTCTGCTTCGAGGCTAGGAAGTATCGATACAGCGGATAGTCGCGGTCGAAACCCATGCTGCCGTGAATGTGCTGCGCCGCGCACACGACCTCGTGCCCCGCTTGTGTCGCGATCGTGCGCGCCACCGCGATTTCGCGCCGCGCGTCGACACCCTGCTCCACCAACCACGCGGCGCGCCACAACGTGAGACGCATCGTCTCCACCGCGATGTGCGCATCGGCGACGCGCTGCGCGACGGCCTGGAATGTGCCGATCGGCCGACCGAACTGTTGGCGCTCACCCGCGAAGCGCGCGGTCATCGCGAGCGCCCTCGCGCCTAGCCCGAGCTCGTAAGCGCACTGCGCGACGTAGGCCCGCTCGAGTGTCCAATCGATCAGTGCATCGGCCTGTCCAGGATCACCGACTAACGCAGCGCCGCTCAGTCGCACGTCCTGCAGCTGTATGCGGCCTAGCGAGTGCCCACTTGCAACCGACTGAGGCTCGATCGTCAGCCCGGACGTGCTCCGGTCGACGAGGAACAACACGCGTGGACCGGCTTCGCTGCGCGCAGCCAACAGCAGCAGGTCGGCGAGTGGCGCGCCTTCGACGCAAGTCTCGCTACCTGACACGACCCAGTTCTCGCCCTCGCGACGGGCCCGCAACGCAGGCTCGCCCCGTGTGCCGTACGACGCGCACAACACGCGTTCACCCTGACACAGCGCAGCGAGGGTCGCCGGCGCGGCGCCGGTGTGCGCGAGCGGCAACCCGGCGAACACGAGCGCAGGCAGCAGCGGCAACGGGCTCGCAACCTCGCCCGCTTGTTCGAGCAAACAGCACAACGCGACGAAGCCCGAATCGGAGCCGCCGACGGCGACAGGCAAACCCACGCCGAGCAGATTTGCACGGCCGAGCTCGCGCCAAACTGCCGGTAGATCCAGATTGGTCGCCAGGTGCAGCTTCGAAAATAGTCCGCGCGCGAGCTCCCGGACGGCCGTCTGCGATTCGTCGAAAGCAAAATCCACGAGTACCTCTTTCAGCGCGGTGCACGCGGCAAACCCAGCCCCGTGGTGGCGATGATGTCGCGCTGAATCTCGTTTGCGCCACCGCCGAACGTGAGCACGAGCGTGCTGCGGTGATAGCGCTCGAGCCGACCCTGCAACAGCGCGCCCGGCGATCCGCGCTGGAGGTTTGCCGACTCACCGAGGATCTCCATCAAGAGCCGCGTCGACTCCACGTAGAACTCGCTACCGAACACCTTCACGCTCGAAGCTTCGTGCGAGGGCAGCGCACCGTTGTCGACGTTCCAGCACTGCCGCCAGTTGAACAAACGCAGCACGTCGGTGCCTGCGCGCACGCGCGCTAGATTTGCCTGCACCCAAGGCAGATCGATCACCCGCTCACCGCTCGGGATTCGCGACGACTTGGCCCAGGCCAACGTCTCGTCGAAGAAGCGTTCGATGATGCCAGCCGTAAACAGGGAGATACGCTCGTAGTTCAGCTGGGTGGTGATCATTTGCCAGCCACCATTTTCAGCACCCACGCGCATCGCGACCGGCACGCGCACGTCTTCGTAGAACACCGTGAACGTGCAATTGTCTCCGAGCGTTCGAATCGGCTGCATACTGACGCCAGCGGCGCTGCGGTCGACGATCAAGATCGAGATACCCTTGTGTCTCGCAGTCGCATCAGTTCGGCAAGCCAGCCAGATGTACTCCGTCTGGTCGGCCATGCTCGTGAAGATCTTCTGACCATTCACGACGTAGTGGTCGCCGTCTCGTACCGCACGCGTCTGCAGCGCGGCCAAGTCGGTGCCCGCGTTCGATTCCGTGTACCCGATCGAAAACTGCAACTCACCCGCGAGAATCTTCGGCAAGAAGAACTGCCGTTGTTCGTCCGTGCCGTAGCGCATCAACGTCGGACCGACGGTGTTCAACGTCAGCAGCGGGATCGGAAATCCCGCGCGCTGCACCTCATCGAAGAAGATGAACTGTTCGATCGCGGGGCGGCCTTGTCCACCGTACTCGGGCGGCCAGCCTAAACCCAACCACCCGTCGTGACCCATCCGTGCGAGCGCGGCGCGTGCCAAAGGCCCGCCGGATTCCCAAACACTGATTTCGTCTTCGAGCTCCGGTGTCATCAGCTGCGCGAAGTACACACGCAAGCGTTGCGCGAGCTCTCGTTGGTCCGGCGTATAGTCGAGCTGCATCGCGTCTCCGAGTTATGCAACGGACTGGTTCGCGAGCATGAGCTCCGCGCAGCGCTGGCCGATCATCATGGCCGGCGCGTTGGTGTTGCCACCGGTGATGCTCGGCATGATCGCGGCGTCTGCAACGCGCAGCCCTTCGATTCCGCGCACGCGAAGCAGCGGATCGACCACCGCACGCTCGTCGCTGCCCATTCGGCACGTACCGACCGGGTGATAGACGGTCGTGGCACGATTCGGCAACTCGCGACGCAAGGCATCGTCATCGCGCGCCGCATCGGCAGGGTGAAGCTCACCTGTCACCACCTCGCGCAAACGCGCACTCGCCGCGACGTCGCGCATTAGCTTCACGCCGTCGAACAGAAACTGCCGATCGCGCGGATCCGAGAGATACGCAGGGTCGATCAACGGCGATGCCTCGGGATCCGCCGAAGCCAGGCGCACCGTGCCGCGACTCTTCGGATAGATCAGCGTCGGCATCAACGTCATCGCCGGCCGCATGTCCACGACTGGGCGCACGGGCTTGTCTTGGTTCGGCGACGGATACGCCCACGGCAGCATGTGGATCTGCAGATCCGGCACTCCATTTTCAGCGTGCTTCGAGCGCACGAACGCGCCGCCTTCGAACACAGTGCCTCCGAACCACGAATTGCCGCGCACGGCTTCGGTGAGCATGCCACCCAGAAAGTGACCGAGCGTCCCGCGGTGCTTTGCGCTCGGCGCGAGGAAGGTGAGCGGCATGAACATGTGATCGTGCAGGTTGTCGCCGACGGGAAGATCCGCGACTACGTCGATCCCCAACCCACGCAAGTGTTCGGCTGGCCCGATCCCAGACAACATCAGCAGCTGCGGAGAGCCGAATACGCCGGCACACAACACGACTTCGCGCCGCGCGTGCACGATTTCGCGTTCGCGCCCCACCCGCAGCGACACTCCACGCACGTGACTGCCTTGCATCACCAAGCGCTCGACTAACACGCCCGTTCGGACGCCGAGGCGCGGCTCCGGCTTACGCAACGCGAGCGACGAGCTAAAGCGCCGGCCACCGCGCGCGCTCTGCTGAAACACCATCGCACCTTCTTGCTCACCGGCGTTGTAGTCGTCGGTCAGCGGCACAGAGAATGTCTCCATCACAGCTTCGATGAACGCAGTCGACGCTGGCGTCAGGTTGTTTTTTTTCGTCACGGCGATCGGGCCGCCCTGCCCGCGGTAGTCGCCCGCTCCGCCTTCCCAATCCTCCATCCGTTTGAATGCAGGAAGCACGTCGTCGAAGCTCCAACCCGGACAGCCGTCGCGCGCCCAGTCGTCGTAGTTCGAACGATTGCCGCGCACGAACAGCATGCCGTTGATCGAGCTCGATCCGCCGAGCACCTTGCCGCGGACGGCCGGGATTCGCCGATCGAGCGCGTGTTTCTGCGGCACCGTGTAAAAGCCCCAATCGAAGCGCTTCTTCACTTCGGGCACGGTGTGGATGACCGACACCATGCCGGGGATGTCGCAAAAGCGCGTGCGATCACTCGCGCCGGCTTCAACCAGCAAAACTTCAGCGCCGCTTTGCGCGAGCCGTGTTGCCAGGATGCAACCCGCGGAGCCAGCACCGACTATCACGTAGTCATACTCACTCATGACTGACTCCTCAGATCGCAGTCGTTCGGCCCTGCCAATACGGATCACGCAAAGCGCGCTTGTAGAGCTTGCCGTTCGGATCGCGCGGCAACTCGCTCACGAAGTCGATGCTGCGCGGCAGCTTGTACTTCGCCACTCGCTCGCTCAGAAAAGCCAAGAGCTCGTTTGCAAACGCATCGTCTGCGCGTGCACCCGGGACCGGTTGCACGACCGCCTTCACCTCCTCACCGAAGTCTGGATGCGGAATGCCGAACACGGCAGCATCCAGAACCGCGGGATGGGTGACGAGCTGGGCCTCCACTTCGGCCGGATAGATGTTCACGCCACCCGCGATGATCATGTCGGCCTTGCGATCGCACAGAAAGAGAAAGCCATCGGCGTCCAAGTAGCCGGCGTCACCCACCGTGAAGAAACCTTCGTTCCAAGCATCGGCGGTCTTCTGCTGATCCTTGTGGTACTCGAAGCGGAAGTCGCCCATGCGAATCCAGACCGTGCCGGTTTCAGCTTGTGCAACCGGCGCGCGCGCGTCGTCGAGAATGCGGATCTCGGAGATCGGCCAGGCCTTGCCGACTGTCCCGGGTTTTTGCAGCCACTGCTCGGGAGTCGCGAGCGTGCCGCCGCCCTCAGATGCGGAGTAGTATTCGTAGATGCACGGGCCCCACCACTCGAGCATGTTGCGCTTGGTCTCGATCGGACACGGAGCCGCGCTGTGGATCACGTGCCGGAGTGACGAAACGTCGTATTGCTTGCGCTGATCCGGAGGGATCTTCAGCAACCGATTGAACATCGTCGGCACCATGTGGGAACTGGTCACGCGATGCTGACTGATGCACTCGAGCGTCAGCTCGGGACTCCACTTGTCCATCAGCACCAACGTGTGACCGAGGTGCAGGTGGTTCGTCGCGAAGTTGAGAACCGCCGTGTGATAGAGCGGTGCACACACCAAGTGCACGCCCTCACTGCCGGGCAGAATCCCGAACAGTGACAGAAACCCTGCCTGCGCTGCCGCGACGGTGTCGGGATCTGCAACGCCAACCGGCCGGCGCACGCCTTTCGGTTTTCCGGTGGTGCCGGACGTATAGGTCATCGCGGCGCCCGCGCTCCGATCGTCCGGAACGCTGGTGGGTTGGCCCGCAATCAGCTCAGAAAATGGGCGAAAACCCTCGATGCTGCCGACCGCAAAGCGAGTGACCGCTGGAACACCGGCCATTTCCGCAGCCTCGCGACTGGCCTGCCCAATGCGTTCCGAAGCGACGAACACCTTGGCGTTCGAATCCGTGAGCACATACGCGATCTCGGATGCCGTGAGGTGCCAGTTGATCGGGACTAAGTACAGGCCGGCTTCAGTCGCAGCCATGAACAACGCCAGCACTTCGCTGGAGTTGGGCAGCGCCATCGCGACGCAGTCACCTCGGCTCAACCCGAGAGCGCGCAAGCCCGACACGATTTGGTGACTCTGCGCTAGGAGCTCACCGGCCGTCAGTGTCCTGCCCGACACTTCGACCACGGCAATCGACGCTGGATAGGCTCGCGCAAACGACCAGAACCCGGCTTGTCGCATGGTCGGACCTTAGCGCAGGGTCGACACGAATGAAACACGTTCTAGTAAGCAAATCGACCTTTTCCCGGGCTTGCAAACCAAAATAGAACCTGTTTCACTTTACGCGTGAGCTACAACATCGCCGATCTGTTCGAGTCGATCGTAGACATCGCGGCATCACGAGTTGCAGTCGTGAGCGGCGAGACACAGCTCAGCTACGCCGAGCTCGATGCGCGGGCCAACCGCCTCGCGCATTTCCTCCGCTCGCGTGGTGTCGGGCCGGGCCAGCACATCGGCTTGCACTTGTGGAACGGCAACGAGTTCCTCGAGGGCATGCTCGCCGCGTTCAAGCTGCGCGCAGTGCCGATCAACATCAACTATCGGTACGTCGCCGAAGAGCTCGCGTACGTATGCAGCAATGCAGACGTAGTTGCGGTGCTGACGCAATCCGAATACGCCGCGACCATGACTTCGGTCATGCGTTCGGTTACGTCGCTCGAGACGTTGATCGTCGTCGGCGGTGAAGCACTGAAAGGCGCGTTCGACTATCGAGAGATTCAGCGCGATGGCGACGCCGAGCGCGACTTCGCCGAACGTTCCGGCGACGACTTATACATCGTCTACACGGGCGGTACGACCGGCAAACCCAAGGGCGTGATGTGGCGCCACGAAGACGTGTTCTTCGCCGGCCTGCAGGGCGGCAACCCCGGTGGCCCGCCGATCGACAATCCTGCGCAGCTCGCTGCAAACGTCGCCGTCGCGACCAACGCTCCGCTGGCGTTCTTGCCGGCGGCGCCGCTGATTCACGGCGCAGCACAGTGGTCTGCATTGATCGCGTTGTTCGGTGGCGGGCGCGTGATCCTTCAACCAGGCCGCAGCTTCGACCCCGCAGCGGTCGCGACACTGATCGAGCGGCACAAAGCCAATACGCTCACCTTGGTGGGCGATGCGATGGCACGCCCCTTCGTCGAGATCCTGACGCAAGGCGATCGGCGTTACGACATGTCGAGCTTGTTCGTCGTCGCATCCGCCGGCGCAGTCTTCTCGCCGGTGATCCGCCAACAGCTGCATGAGACGTTGCCGAACATCATTCTCGTGAACAGCTTCGGCTCGACCGAGGCTGGCCACCAGGGCTCCGCGTATCACGGCACTGCAAACGAGACCGGGCGCGATGGCCGGCCCAGCTTCATGATGGATGCGAACACGAACACAGTGTTCGACGATGAGCACCGCCCGATCGAACCCGGCTCGGGCCAGATCGGCTGGCTCGCCCGCAGCGGACGGCTGCCACTCGGCTACTACAAGGAGCAGGCGCTCACTGCCGAGCGGTTCATCGAAGCCGACGGCCGGCGCTGGGTCTTACCCGGTGACTGCGCGACGGTGGAGAGTGACGGACGCATCACGATCTTCGGGCGCGGTGCCGTCTGCATCAACACCGGTGGCGAGAAGGTGTTTCCCGAAGAGATCGAGGAGATCTTGAAGAGCCATCCCGCAGTCTTCGATGCGGTGGTCGTCGGAGTCGACGACGCACGCTGGATGCAGCGGGTAGCTGCAGTCGTCGAGACGCGCCCGGGCGAGCGGCTGAGCTTGGACGAGCTGCAGACGCACTGCCGCCAGCACGCTGCCGGTTACAAGATTCCGCGGTTGCTGACGCTCGTCGACAAGATCGTCCGTTCCCCGAGCGGCAAGCCCGACTACGGCTGGGCGAAGGAAATAGCGTCGCGCAGCCAAGAGCTGCGAGCCGCCAACGCTTGAGCCGAACATGCAGGACCAGATCGCTCAGCCGTTCGATCACAGCTGCGACTTCCTGGTGATCGGGTCGGGTGGCGGCGGCATGACCGCTGCAATCCGCGCACACGACTTGGGGTTGTACACGCTGGTCCTCGAGTGCAGCGATAAGTACGGTGGCTCGACGGGCATGAGTGGTGGCGCGCTGTGGGTGCCCAACAACCCGCACATGGCAGCTGCCGGCGTTACGGATAGTCCCGAGGAAGCGTTGCGATACCTGCAGCAGGTCACGCAAGAGCGCACCGAAGATGCGCGGCTGCGCGCGTACGTCGATCACGCGCCTGAGATGGTGCGCTACCTGGAATCGCGTACTGCGCTGAAGCTGAGCGCGTGCCCGAGCTACTGCGATTACTATCCCGAATACGAAGGCGGCAAGCCCGGCGCACGCACGATCGAACCCGTACCGTTCCGCGCGCGCAAGCTCGGCGGGCACGAAGATCAGCTGCGCCGCTCGGGTCAGGGCCTAGTGCTCGGTCGCATGGGGCTGACCGCGGTCGAAGCGCACCGGCTCGTGCAGTTCTCTTTTTTGTCGTACCTGCTGATGGCGTGGATTTTCCTGCGCTACTGGTGCGACGTGCGAGCGCGGCGCAAAGGCAAAGCGGACGGTCGCCTCACACTCGGCACCGCGTTAGTCGGCCGGCTACGCAAGTCGCTGCTCGATCGGGATGTCCCACTCTGGCTCGAGACGCGCGCGCAGGAGCTGATCGTCGAAAACGGGCGCGTGGTGGGCGCACGCGTCGAGCGCGCTGGACAAGCCGTGCGGATCGAAGCGCGCGCGGGCGTGTTGCTCGCGAGCGGTGGATTCGAGCGCAACCTCGAGATGCGCAAGCAGTATCAGCAGAAACCCATCACCGCGACCTGGACCGCCGGCAATCCGCACAACTTGGGCGACGGCATCCGAATGGGTGCCGCTGTCGGCGGCGCGCTCGACTTGATGGAAGAAGCCTGGTGGACGCCCGTCAGCCTGCTGCCGAACGACTATGCGTGGCTATTGGTCGTCGAGAAGTCGATGCCCGGCGCGATTCTGGTCGACGCAGCCGGTCAGCGTTTCACGAACGAGGCGGCGCCGTACGGAGACGTAGTTCACGCCATCTACGCAGCAAATCGCCCCGAAGCGACGACGATCCCCTGCTACTTGGTCTTCGACGCGCGTTATCGGCGTAGCTATCCGGTCGGCCCGCTCGGCCCTTCGAAGCTTCAGCCGGACTCTGCGATCGGCCAGCGTCTGCGCCGCGAGTTCCTGAACAAGGCGGGCTCCCTCGTAGAGCTCGCCGCCCGAATCGGCGTCGACCCACGCGGGCTCGAGAAAAGCGTCGAGCGCTTCAACGAAGCTGCTCGTAGTGGCCGCGATCCGGACTTCAAGCGCGGCGAGAGCAGCTACGACCGCTACTACAGCGACGCGAAGATCAAACCGAACTCGAGCCTCGCGCCGATCGTCGAAGCGCCATTCTACGCGATCGCGGTCTACCCTGGCGACCTCGGGACTAAAGGCGGCCTCGTCACGGATGCGCAGGCGCGAGTGTTGACGGCGGATCGAACCGTCATCCCGGGCCTGTATGCGGCTGGCAACTGTTCGGCGTCGATCATGGGCACCAGCTATCCTGGTGCTGGTGGAACGATCGGCCCCGCGATGACGTTCGGCTATATCGCAGCCAATCACGCGGCCGAAGCTGCGCGGGCCGAACGACTAAAACCGGAGTCGGCCGCTGCGGAGTGAGATGCGCTTCACCGACAAGATCGTGATCGTCACCGGTGCTGCTTCGGGCATCGGCCGCGCGAGCGCCGTCAGGCTCGCGAGCGAAGGCGCCAGCGTCGCCTGCCTCGACGTGGACGCGGCCGGGCTCGAACAAACCACGCAACTGCTGGCTCGGAGCGAGCGGCCGGTGTTGCCGGTGATCTGCGACATCGCGCAAGAGAGCGCGGTCGCAGCTGCAGTGGAACAAGTGGTGAAGCACTTTGGGCGACTCGACGTGCTCTGCAACATCGCCGGCGTTCTGCGATCCGATCGCAGCCATGAGCTGCTGCTGGACGACTGGAACCGCGTGATCGCGATCAACTTGACCGGCACGTTCCTGATGTGTCGCGCCGCGCTGCCGCACCTGCTCGCGACGAAGGGCGCGATCGTCAACATGTCCTCGACTGCAGCGCTCGGGGCTCACCCGTGGATGGCCGCCTACGCCGCATCCAAGGGCGGCGTACTATCGCTCACCCGCGCGCTCGCGGCTGAGTACGTCAAGCAGGGATTGCGCGTGAACGCGATCTGTCCGGGTGGCGTAAAGACCGCGATCCACGAAGGCTTCCGGCTCCCGAAAGACGCCGACTTCGCGCTCCTCAAGCGCGCGATTCCGCACCAGGGTTTCGCCGAGCCGGAGGAAGTCGCCGGGGTCGTAGCGTTTCTCGGTTCGTCCGACGCCAGCTATTTGAACGGGATCGAGATCCGAGTCGATGGAGGCGCGCTCTCATGAGCCTACCGGAAGTACCGGTCATCGATCTGATGATGGGCATCCCAGGCGAGGACAACCGCGCGTGGTACGAGTTTATGCGCCCGCTCCTGCTCGACGAGGAGAGCCGCGAGCAGTTCGAGATGCCGGCACAGTACATGTTCAAAGACATCCCGAAGGCCGGCAAGCAGGACGACTACGTCGCGCACACCATCGCGGAGATGGACAAGTACCGGATCGAGCGCGCGATGCTCGGCGTGAGCGACGACAATCAGGTGACGCAACGAGCGCTCGAGCGCTTCCCCGATCGCTTCTTCGCGTCGTATTCGGCAGATCCGAACCGTGGCATGGCGGAGGTCCGCAACCTGGCGCGGATGCAACGCGAGTTCGGGATCAAAGCCGTCACCGCGTTCCCGTCCGGGTTGTGTCCACAAGTGCCGATCGACGACCGCAAGTGGTACCCGATCTACGCGAAGTGCGTGGAGCTCGATCTACCGTTCGTGTGCTGCGTCGGGGTGCCGGGTCCGCGTCTGCCGATGGCGCCACAGCGCGTCGAGCTCATCGACGAAGTCTGCTGGTTCTTCCCGGAGCTCAAGTTCGTCATGCGTCACGGCGCGGAGCCGTGGACACAACTTGCAGTCAAGTTGATGCTCAAGTACCCGAACCTGAGCTACATGACGAGCGCCTTCGCGCCGCGCCACTATCCGAAAGACATCATCGACTACGCGAACCAGCGCGGCGCCGACAAGATCATGTACGCCGGCTATTACCCGATGGGTTTGTCGCTCGAGCGCATCTTCCGCGAGCTACCCGAGGTGCCGTTCAAACCCGAGGTTTGGCCTAAATTCCTGCGCGAAAACGCGGCGCGGATCTTTCGGTTGTAGCAGCCAGTCCGCTCTCGAACAGCTGCTCTCACCGAGTGAAACACGTTCTATTTTCGCCTCGACACCCCTACACGGACGTGTTGTACTGATCGCGTCATGGCTAGTCGCTATTACACACCTGCGATCCCACTCGGTTGGTTTCAAGTCGCCTATTCGGATGAGCTCGCACCGGGCCAAGTGATGCCGCTGTCGTACTTTGGCGGCGAGCTCGTGCTGTTCCGAACCGAGTCGGGTGAAGCAAAAGTGTTGGATGCGTTTTGTCCGCACCTCGGCGCGCATCTCGGCTACGGCGGCAAAGTCGAAGGCGCGTGCATCCGCTGTCCGTTTCACGCCTGGAAGTTCGACGGCACGGGCACCTGCACCGAGATTCCGTACGCGCGCAAGATCCCGCCAAAGGCGAAGCTGCGCACGTGGCACGTCCGCGAGCTCGCGGGATTGATCATGGTCTGGCATCACGCGGGCGGCGAAGCGCCGGCGTGGGACCTGCCGGTAGTCGCCGAATACGGCGATCCGGAGTGGACGGACTACGAGCGCCGGCGTTGGAAGATCCGCACGCGCAATCAGGAGATGGCTGAGAACTCAGTCGACTCGGCGCACTTCAAGTTCGTGCACGGCACGAGCAACATGCCGGCGAGCCAAGCCGAAGTGCGCGATCACGTGCTGCGCGTGTTCTCCAACACCGACACGGATACGGCACGTGGCACGATCGAAGGCACGGTCGAGAGCTTGTCGTACGGCTTCGGCTTCGGCACCGTGCGCTTCAAGGGTTTGGTCGAGACGTTGCTCGTGAGCTCCGTCACGCCGATCGACGGCGACTATGTCGACGTACGCTTCAGCTTCTCGGTCAAGAAGTTCGGTGGCGCTGATGTCACGCGCGGCGTCGGCGCAGCGTTCATCAACGAAGTCTCGCGCCAGCTCGAGCAAGACATTCCGATCTGGGAGCACAAGACGCAGTGGGAGCGTCCAATCTTGTGCGACGGCGATGGCCCGGTCGGCTTGTTCCGCAAGTGGTGCCGTCAGTTCTACGTCCAGCCGCCACTGGCTGCAGACGCCGAAGACTGAGCGGTCAGTACAACAACGAAACGTTCAACCCGCCGCCCACGATCGTGCCCTTCGAGCTGTAGCCGGGCCAACCTGGGTTGTTGGTCTGCAGCCCATACGACTCCTGGATCACTTCCTCGCGGTTGTTGACTGCGCCGTCGAGCCACTCGTCCTGCACGAGTTGCGAGTACGAGTTCCCCGCGTACGGCGGTTTCGCGGGATCGATCTTGAGCTGCGAGCGCTCAGGCAGAAAGTGGACCTGGCCCTGCACGCCCACCTTCAGCTCGGCCTTTTCCGCGATCGGATACTGATAGCTGACACTCGCCGCGAGCGAGTACCTATCGTTATCGACGTAGTTCGTGCGACCCGTCTGCGCAGGCACCGGGCTCGGCTCGTAGCTCGCGTCGAGTGAGCTCGTCAGCCGCTCGTCGTACACGTGACGCAACCCGAACGACAACCCCACGGTATTCGACCACCCATAACCTTGCTGCGGTCGTTCGTTCTGACGGTTGAGATAGCCGGACCACAGTGCACACGTCGCAGCGGCGACCGCTCCAAAGCGTTGGCCGGGTGCACGAACGAAGTCGTATTGCGCCCCAATGCCGAACTTCCAAGGCTCCCACGCGAGTGTAGCCGTGCGGTCGGCGCGTTGCAGATCCCCGTTCGGTAAAAACGTGCTGAAGCCCGTGACGATCTCCATCTTCTGCGGCGTATGCGCAGTCAGACTGATATCGAGCCCATCGACGGGAGTCAGCATGAAGCCGAAGTTGGGCGCGATGCCGGTCGTCACGTCGATCTTCGTGGCCAGCTGCAGGGTATCCGGGATGTCCGCGCTGTTGCCGACGTACGTGCCCGCGTCCGCAGTGTTCGTCAGGCTCAAGGTTGCCCCGACGCCGAACGCCAACCAGTCGAGCAACTGACTGCTCGCACCGAATGCCAGCGCCATCGCAGTGAGCCGATCGGAGTACAGCTCAGGGTGCAGGCTATTCGAGAAGTACTGTTCCCGTTCGTTCACGAAAAACGACTGGCCCTGCAGGAACCCGTCGAGTGGAACCATTCCGTAGACGCCCAGGGTCAACCAACGTTTGGCGACCTCACTCACCAGGCCGAACACCTGATACACGCGCGTATTACCGCTCGAGCCCGCGCCTTGGCGCGGCCGTGGCGCGAGCTTGGTCACGCAGCGACCTTGCATCGCGGGATCACAACCGTTCTGCAGCCAGGTCGTCGGCACGGGTGGGAAGCGGCCCTCGAACTCGTCGAGCGCGGTCGTAGGCACGTCGACTCCGTTGCGCGCGAACATCGTCAGATCGATCGCGTCGTTGAGCACGAACCAGCCGAGCTGCAGCCCTGGTTTCGCCCGCGCGAGCCGCGCCGGGTTGAAGTACGCAGAGGATGCGTCCGAGCCCGAGCTGCGCGCGTTGAGCCCGCCGCTGCCGAGCGCCGAACCGATGAGCTCGAACGGAGGGGACGCCCGCGCCGCTGCTGGCTGCAACACGACCAGCGCTGCGAGTACGCCCCAAGCCCGACTAAAACCTGAACTAAAACTTTCGAATCTGCTGGACCCCGCAGCGGACCGAGCTGCCCTCTGGCTCACTCGAGAGCCTCCGCCGGGAGCGCGTCTTGGATCGCGAAGCAGGTATCGACGTCATTCGGTTTCACGATCGCAGCCACGCGGGGATCCGACGCGTCGCGACCGAGGAAGTGCAGCCGCAAGATGTGCTTTGCACCGGCTTTCGGTGAGCTGCCCGAGACTAACAGGCCGCTGGTCGGGTCGAGAATGCTCTCTTCGTTGTCGAAGTCGGCGCGAATCTCGAGATCCGTCGCCCAATCCGTGCTCGCTGGGATCTC